>BFBZ01000001.1_pt568 | contig 282526 bp, 213 predicted proteins | sample 1888401 | NCBI WGS metagenome assembly BFBZ01 (sample SAMD00112614, study PRJDB3348) | symbiont metagenome | host: Chara braunii
TGGCGCAGCGACGGCAAGCTCGAATGCCTCGGACGTATCGATCATCAGGTCAAAATCCGAGGCTTCCGTATCGAACTCGGAGAAGTCGAAGCCGCCCTTCTGAATCATCCCGACGTCCTTCAGGCCGCGGCCGTCGCACGTGAGGACGCGGGAGGGGATAGCCGGCTCGCGGCTTACCTCGTGGCCGCGCCCGAGCAAGAGCCGGCCATCAAGGATCTGCGGCGATTTCTCAAAGAGCGCCTCCCCCACTACATGGTGCCTTCGTCTTTCATCTTCCTCCCACGTTTGCCTTTGACTCCCTCAGGCAAGGTTGACCGCAAAGCCTTGCCCGAGCCCTCGCAAGCAAAGGCCGAGCAGCAGGGAACGGTCACCCCGCCTCGAGATTGCATCGAGAGCCAGCTCGTGGCGATCTGGGAGGAAGTGCTCAAAGTCGAGCCGGTCGGCATTGATGAGAGTTTCTTCGACCTCGGTGGGCATTCGCTTCTCGCCATACGCTTGATGTCTCGTATCGAAGAGACGTTTGGACGCAAGTTCCCCCTATCGGCTCTCTTCGTCGGCCCCACGATCGAAGAACTCGCCACTCTCTTGCGGGAACCTTATCTTGAGACTCCTTGGAGTCCGTTGGTAACCATTCGCGATCAGGGGGAGAAGCGTCCTTTCTTCTGCGTCCACCCCGCGGGGGGGATCGTTTATTGCTTCCACGAACTGGCTCAGCAACTCGGTCCCGACCAGCCGTTCTACGCATTCCAGGCCGCTGGGCTCGACGACGACCAGGAGCCCTTCGCAAACCTTGAAGCCATGGCCGCTCGCTACATCCAGGCCATTCGCGAGGTCCAGCCGCAGGGGCCCTACCACATCGGAGGTTGGTCGCTCGGTGGGCTTATCGCTTATGAGATCGCTCAGCAGCTCGTGGACGCGGGAGATGAGGTTGCGAGCCTCAGCCTACTCGACACCCGCGCTCCCTCGGCCAATGCCTGGCGAGACTCCGTTTCCCCCGAAGCGGCCGAGGAACTTCGTGGTTTGGCCCGCGAAGTCGCGGGGCTCGCGCTTCATGACGATCTTCCCCTGGCGGCCGGCGCGGGGGACCTCCTTGATATCGCCGGGCTCCTCTCTGAAGTCGCCGCCGGCATGATCCTGGGCTTCGAGGGGGATGCTCGCCGCCTGGTGGAACATCTCAAAGGGATGACTCCGGACACCCAGCGCGACTACGTGCTCCGGCACTTCGGTCTGGACCAGGTCTATCATCATGAAACCGGCCCCGACCGCGTGCGCCGGCTCTGGCTCGTTCTCCGCGCCAATGTTCTGGTGGGTGCAAGGTACTCTCCACGCCCCTACCAGGGGACGCTCACGCTCTTCCGGGCCACGGAGTGGGACAAAGAGGGATATGACGACATCACCATGGGTTGGGATCGCCTCGTCCAAGGGGGCGTGACCACCCACGTCGTTCCTGGTGACCATACCACGATCCTTCGTCCCCCCTCGGTTGCCATCCTCGCCGAAGCCTTGCGAAAGATGCTCGACGGAGCCGGGAAGGAGGCGATATGAGCCTCATTCGCTTCCTCCTCCGCGAGTCGAGAAGAACCCTCCTGCTCTCGATTTTGACGGGCGTCATCAGCGGCGCCAGCAGCGTCGGCCTGATCGCCCTCGTGCAAGCCGAGCTCGCGCGGAATCAGCGTTCATCCTGGTCGATTGCAATCGCGTTTCTCGGCCTCTGCGTCCTCGCTCAACTTACAAGAATCGTAGCGCAGACAAGTATGGTCCGCCTTGCGCAAGATTCGGTCGCGCGCTTGGCCACGCATCTCTGCCGCAAAATTCTGTCGATTCCCCTGGCCCGCTTTGAAGAGCGCGACCCCGCCACGCTGGTGGCGATCCTGACGGAAGATATTGCGATCCTCGCCAATGCCCTCGTTGGCATCCCCGTGATCGCCATCACGGTTCCGATCGTGCTGGTTTGCCTCGCGTATGTTGGCTGGCTTTCCCCCGTGGTGCTCGCCTGTGGCCTTGGTGTGGCGATTCCCACCCTGGTTGTCTACCAAATCACCGCATCACGCGCCGTGCAAAAATTGCGGGCGGCGCGGGCGGGCCAGGATGTCATGGTCGACCACTTCCGCTCGCTGATCGAAGGCTTTCGCGAACTCAAACTCCATCAACCTCGCCGCGCGGCCTTCCTCGCCGAGATCGAGACGACCGCCCAAGCCGTGCGTACCCAGACAAGCGAAGGATTCATCCTTTTCGCCTGGGCGGGGAGCGGTAGCCAGGTCGCCTACTTCGGGGTGATCGGCTTTCTCCTCTTCGTCCTGCCCAGCTTTTATCCTGTAAGCCGCGATGTCTTGAGTGGCACCATTCTGGCCATCCTCTACATCATGGCTCCTCTCGAAGTGATCATGAACTGGATCCCGATCCTGAGCCGGGCCCATGTTTCCCTTCAGAAAATCGAGGCCCTCGACCCGTCTCTTCTGGAACGGGAGAATCTCGAGGGACCTCACGAAGTACCTCTGCTTTGTTCGGAAATCCAGCTCGTCCAGGTTACCGACACCTATCGTCATGCCCAGGATCGCGAAGACTTCGTCCTGGGTCCGATCGATCTCACGATTCGGCCGGGAGAAGTGCTCTTCCTGGTGGGAGGCAATGGCAGCGGCAAAACTACGCTGGTCAAGCTGATCTCGGGGCTGCACCTGCCGCAAGTGGGGGAGATTCACCTCGACGGCCGGCCCATCACGGAGGACTCCCGAGAGAGCTATCGCCAGCTCTTTTCCGTCATCTTCGCCGACGGTCATCTGTTCAAATCGCTTCGAGGGCTCGAAGGCCCCGACCTCGATGCCCGAGCCAAGGTCCAGTTGGTCCGTCTCGGACTCGATCACCTGGTGCGCGTCGAACAGGGCACCTTCTCGACGACCGATCTCTCCCAAGGGCAACGAAGGCGCCTGGCGCTCCTCATCGCTCTGCTCGAGGATCGGCCGGTCTATATTTTCGACGAGTGGGCTTCCAACCAGGACCCTTACTTCAAAAAGTTCTTCTATCACGAAATTCTTGCCGAATTGCGGGCGCGAGGAAAAGCCGTCCTGGTCATCAGCCACGACGAGGAGTTCTTTGCGACCGCCGACCGCCTGGTATGGCTAGACTCAGGACGTCTCAGCGACAACCCGCAAGAGCGGATCTCTGAGTACAAACCAACGTGGAAACAGACGTCTCACGACTGGACGAGCGCGGGGAGCCTTTCTTCCTGACGGCTCCGCATACTGTGCCGGCAATATTGATTCACGGCAGGGTCCATAGCAGAGATCTCCCATGAAAAGACTCCTCTTGATTTTGGTCGTACTCTGGGGCGGCGGCGCAGCCAGCTACTGGTATTACACCGATGCCAGCAATCAGCCCGTCTCCTATCGCTCGGTCCCCATCCATAAAGGGGACCTACTCGCCACCATCAACTCGACAGGGACGCTCGAGCCTCAAGAGACGGTCGACGTCGGCGCGCAAATCGCCGGCCAGGTCCAGAGCTTCGGCCAGGATCCGCGCGACCCGTCCAAGGCGATCAATTGCGGCTCCCCCGTTGAGCAAGGGACCGTGCTGGCCCGCCTGGATGAGTCCCTCTTCAAGGCCAGAGTCAATCAGGCGCAAGCGAGCCTGTCGAAGGCGCAGGCTGATGTCATGGTGGCCCAGGCCAAGCTCAAGCAGGCCGATCGCGATCTGGAACGTTGCCGCAAGCTCAGCGCCAAGCACTCGATCTCTCCGCAAGAGTACGACGCCGCAATGACCGAGGCTGACACCAGCAAAGCGAACCTGGCGCTGGCCGAGAGTTCCGTCGCGCTCGCGAAAGCCAACCTCGAAGAGGCCAACGTCAACCTCAGCTATTCCACCATCCAGTCCCCCGTGAAAGGGGTTGTGCTCGATCGCCGCGTGAACATCGGCCAGACCGTCGTTGCCAGCCTGAACGCCCCCAGCCTTTTCCTGATCGCCAAAGACCTGAGCCGCATGGAAATCTGGGCATCCGTTAATGAGACGGACGTCGGCTCGATCCAGGTGGGTCAGGGGGTCCGTTTCACCACCAGCGCCTTCCCTAACGATGAGTTTCGAGGCAAAGTCTCTCAGATCCGCCTCAACGCAACGATGAACCAGAGCGTGGTCACCTACACGGTGGTCGTCGACTTTGACAACACCGGAGGCAAACTCCTCCCCTACCTGACCGCTCGCCTTCAGTTCGAGGTCGACGAGCGCAAGAATGCTCTTCTGGTCCCCAACGCTGCTCTGCGCTGGGAGCCCAAGATTCAGCACGTCGTTCCCGAAGCCCGTGATGCCTACTCTGCCACGCTTCGCCAGCGTGCTCTCGCACCTCGAGGGGATGCGAAAAACGCCAAAGGGGAATCGAAGAGCCGGGAACGTGCCACGCTTTGGGTCAAACGCGGGGAATTTGTCCGCCCGGTTCCGGTCAACCTTGGAGTTACCGACGGCGTTCAGACCGAGATCTTGGGAGGCGAAGTCTCCGAAGGGGCCGAAGTCGTGGTCGGGTTGAACGTGCAGGCCGCAGCCGAAGATGGCGCCTCTCCCTTCCTCCCCAAACTCAAGAATGACAAAGCCAAGAAGTAACCCCGCTCCTTCTTAGGCCCGAGGGTTTATTGATCGGAAATGGGAGCCAAGCCATGACATTCGTGACCTTGGCTCTCACTGCGCACAGGTTAGCCAAGCATTGCGATCAACTTCAAAGCCCTTTTTTTATTAACATTTAAGACGACGACTATGTTGCCACTTGCCACCGCTCCCCGCCACGATGAAGAAAAACTCGTGCCTTGCCTGAGGCTCGAGGAAATCCGCAAGACCTACATGCGCGGCAAGGTTGAGGTCCCCGTGCTCAAGGGGGTTTCCCTGCGCGTCGTGCGTGGCGAAATGGTCGCCCTTATGGGAGCGTCGGGCTCCGGCAAGACCACGCTCATCAATCTCCTGGGGTCGTTGGATCGTCCAAGCTCGGGGCGGTACTGGCTCGACGGCGAAGAGGTTTCCCGGCTTTCGGACAGGCAAAGAGCCCAACTCCGAAACGACAAGATCGGCTTCGTTTTTCAGAATTTCAACTTGCTGCCCAGGCTCTCGGCCATCGAGAACGTGATGATGCCGCTGGCCTATTCCCCCTTTAGCCCCCCCGACCACGAGTGCCGCGCCCGCGCGAAGGCTCTCCTGGAACGGCTAGGACTCGGGGGACGGCTCGATCACGAGCCCTCGCAGCTCTCCGGTGGTGAGCAACAGCGCGTGGCGATCGCGCGTGCGCTCGTGAACCAGTGCTCGATCCTCATCGCCGACGAACCGACGGGAAACCTGGACTCCAACACGGGGCAGGAGATTCTCGACATCTTCCAGCAACTCAACGTGGAAGATGGGCTCACGATCATCCTGGTCACTCACGACCCCTCGGTGGCATTTCACGCCGGGCGGATCATCCACATTCGCGACGGCCTGATTGAAGATGAGGCCGAAGCCGCGGAAAACGGCAAAGACTCTAACTCCGCGGCCTTGGACGCTCTCCCGGCTTCTTCCCGGGTTCCCCGCATTCTCGCCGCAAGCGGCAACAGAAACCCCTTGCCTCGCCTTTCTCGGCGGCCAAATCGGTTTCGCTACTTCCGCCGAGCGACGAGCATGGCCGTCCGCTCGCTCCGGCGTAACGTGATGCGGTCGGTTCTCACCACGCTGGGCATCATCATCGGCGTTGCCTCGTTGATCGCCATCGCCGAGATCGGCAAAGGGTCAGCCACGGCCATTAAACAGGTGCTCGTCACCACAGGTGCGAATAGCTTGCTCGTTCAAGCAGGAGCCGCGTCGAGCAATGGCGTGAGCCTCGGGAGCGGTACGATCAAGACGCTCACTCCCGAAGACGCCGACGCCATCCTCAACGAATGCCCGGCCGTCGATAGCCTCGCGCCGATCGTCTACGCACGAAGGCAGGTGGTCTATGGGAACAAAAACTGGGTTCCTATTTACATCTATGGAACGACTCCCGGCTTCTTGCGCGTGCGCGAATGGGAAACACTGGCCGAGGGAGAATCCTTCACCGAGCAAGACATTCACGATGTGAGTATGGTTTGTGTGATTGGCCAAACTCTTGTGGATGAACTTTTCCAGGGAGAGTCACCGCTCGGTAAGGAAGTCTTCGTCAGCGACGTTCCCCTTCGCGTCATCGGTGTTTTGAGCCCAAAAGGGACAAACATCATTGGAATTGATCAAGATGACATCCTGCTCGCCCCCTGGACGACCATCAAGTTTCGCATCAGCGGTACCTCGAACAATAACATTCCGGCCGCAGTGAACGACCTCGCAAGCCAGTTCAATCTTCTCTCGCGCCGCTACCCTCGCTCACACACGAGCCTCTATCCTTCGCAGTCCTCAACCCAGCAAGCGAACTCCCCCAAGCTCGAGCGGTTCTCCAACGTCGATTCCATTCTTGTACGGGCTCAGTCGACCGAGGAAATTCCCGAAGCGATGACCCAGATCACGGAGTTGCTCCGTGAGCGGCACCAGGTGGGAGCCGATGGAGAAGACGATTTTGACGTTCGCGATTTCACCGAGGTCATTCGCGCCGTGCAGTCCACGGTCGGCCTGGTGGCGGGGCTCCTCCTCTGTGTCGCCTTGATCTCGCTCATGGTGGGAGGGGTCGGAATCATGAACATCATGCTCGTCTCTGTCACCGAGCGCGTTCGCGAAATCGGCCTTCGAATGGCCGTAGGGGCCAGCCCCAAGGACATTCTCCGCCAATTCCTCGTCGAAGCGGTCGTCCTCAGCGTACTCGGAGGCGCCGTGGGCATCGTCGCCGGCCGCACCGGCTCACTCCTCGTCCGCTGGCTCGCCCATTGGCCTACCGAGTCGTCAGTCCTCGCCATCATCGGCTCGGTCTCAGTGTCGGTGACGGTGGGAATCATCTTCGGCTACTACCCCGCGTGGAAAGCTTCCCGCCTGAACCCGATCGAGGCCCTCCGCTACGAATAGTTCCGGCGGAGGTAGATTGACAAATTCCAGGCCGATCCGCTTAGAATAAACGCCGACTCCTATGGAATTCGGCGTATGATCCATGACGGCGACGCCAAATCCGTTCTGAACAGGTGGTTCCGTGTCGTTGATCTCGACGACGCGGGATCCCCTATGTTGGTGCGTGTCCCCTCCTCTCCTCCCCCTCACGCCCCAACAAACAATGCACGCATGCATTCTATCATGCAACAGATGAGGCAACCAAAAATTCACAATTGAATGTGCACAGGCATTGACTCTAGGGGTTATAGCTCCTAAATTACTAGTCACTGGATCTTCACAAAATCAGGTCACGCTCGCAGGCAAGATCCGGTCTGCCACGGCTTCGTGCCCAGGGCGTCTCGTTTGGCGAGATCGCCTATTTTGGCCTGAAGACGTTGCGTGAGTCAGTTTCGCCTCCTTGGGATCTCTCCGCATCCCCCCGCGGAACAAAAACGGCTTCGCCTACGGATGTCCGACCCCCGATCGGTGTCGTAGGGGCATGCGCGTTCTGTGCGCAAGAGAAACCATGTCGTGGACATGGCACGTTCGTCGTCCGTCGCAAGTCAATTCAATGATTGAGCATAATTTTGCATTAAGTGGGTGCCGAATCTCTTTCGGTTCTCGCTTATCTGCATATGACGCTTTTGAAAAATTGAAATTGCACGGTCTTTCCCAGGTCTTCGTTTGAAGGAGTTTGCGAATGCTTGTCAAACGTCGCGGCTTCACCTTGATCGAGCTGTTGGTGGTCATCGCCATCATCGCCGTCTTGATCGCCCTCTTGCTTCCTGCCGTCCAGGCGGCTCGCGAGGCGGCTCGCCGGGCCCAGTGTGTGAACAACCTGAAGCAGATCGGGTTGGCGATTCACAACTACATTTCGACCAACGACACCGTTCCGCCTGCGGGCAGCCTCGACGCGAACAACAACTCCGCGGCCAACAGCGGCGTCATCCCGCAGAACGCGTCGGTTCACCTCCGCCTCCTCGCGTTCCTTGAGCAGACTCCGGTTTACAACGCGTACAACTTCGCCCTCGGAGACGCGTACACCGCCTTCGCCGCGGTCAATACCACCGTCATTTCGACGAAGATCAACGCGTACCTCTGCCCGTCGGACGCTTACCCGGGAAATTCGGGAACCATCTCCGGATTCACCACCGGCACGGTTGGCGTCTGTAACTACCCGATCAGCGGTGGGGCGAACCGGCAGAATTACGGCGGTTCAGGCAACGGCGCGGGGTGGTACATGGGCCCCAACACGGCCTACAGCCGGCGCGTGTCGATTGCCTCGGTGACCGATGGAACCAGCAACACGGCCGGTTTCAGCGAGTGGGTGAAGGGACAGTCCGGAACGAACTCCCTGGGCAAGAACCTGGTCTACTCGCTCACCGGAAGCACCTACGCCTTCGGTGGGTTCCAGCTCGATTACAGCGCCTGCCTCGCGGCGGTGACTCCCCTCTGGGACTACAAGGGAGAGTACTGGAGCGAACAAGACACCGGTCGTGGCGGTCCCTACTATCACGTCATGCCCCCGAACAAGACGGCCTGCGTGATCCCCTCCATCTCCGCCGGTACCAGCAGCACCAGCGGCACCGGGTCGGCCTCTCTTCCCGTGGGAAGCGTCGATTCCTTCATCGGGCCAAGCTCGTTCCACTCGGGTGGCGTGAACGTGCTGATGCTTGACGGCTCGGTCAAGTTCGTCAAGGACAGCGTCGCGATCAATATTTGGGTTGCCCTCGGCACCGTCAACGGCGGTGAAGTGATCAGCTCCGATGCGCTCTAATTGACGATGACAGGCGCAGGCGGCTCGTGCGGTCGTCCCCAGCACTCGCGCGAGCAAGCCTGCGGAAAACGCGACGTCGCGAAACCTCGAAGGAAGGTGACACGGCCAGGTAAACTCGCTTGGCCGTGGCTTGTGAAAAGGCCCACTGACAAGCAACACGCCTGTCAGTGCCCTTTCACTTACGCAAAAACCAGGCAGGTTGAGGGGCCGTCGATCGGCTGCCTCGAAGAAAATCCCCCTCGACATCTGGCCTGAAGCCGAGATGACAACTTCGCTTTCGACGAAAACGAAAATCCTATCGTCGAGTAAGCACTCGAACGTGTCTCGCGTCCTCTGCTGAGGCCGCGTGCTCATCCGCGAGTTGTTCCCGTAACCCAGGAACTGTCGTCAACGAGCCGTATATCCGCCATCGACCGGAAGGATGGCGCCCGTGATGAAGCTCGCGTCGTCGGAGCCGAGGAACGAAACAGCCGCGGCGATCTCTTCGGCTCGGCCGATCCGCCCCATGGGGTGCCCTGAGACAAGCATCGCCAGGAACGCTTCGGGGTTTCCCGACATGGCCATCCCTTTTTGCAACACGGGAGTATCGACAGTCCCGGGGCAAACGCAATTCACGCGAACCCCTTGCGTGGCATATTCCACGGCGAGTTGCCGCGTCATTTGAACGACGGCTCCTTTCCCGGGCGCGTAAGGGGCTTGGTTCGTGATACCGGCCAACCCTGAGATTGACCCGTTGATCACAACGGATCCCCCTTTTGGTGATTGGGCCAGCATTTGCCGGACCGCCTCGCGGGCCGAAATGAAGACCCCTTTGGCATTCACCCCCATCACCAGATCCCAGTCTTCGTCACTGGTGTCCACGAGAGCCCGGCTAAATCCGATTCCCGCGTTGGCAAAAAGAATGTCGAGCCTGCCAAACCGGCTCACCGCCGATTCGACCGCATGGCGAACCTCGTCGCTCCGCGTCACATCCGTGGGAACCGCGAGGATGGGATGCCCGTCTGCCTGAAGTCGAGCCGCTTCCCGTTCCAGGAGATCCGCCTGGACATCGGCAAGAATCACAGACGCTCCGTCCTGAAGAAACCGCTCCGTCGTCGCCAGACCAATGCCGGACGCCGCTCCGGTGATCAACGCAACTTTCCCCTCCAAACGCCGCTGCATGGATCCTATCTCCTTGAGATATTTTGGCCGCTTACGGATGGCGACGGTTCCTAAGTCGAATGCCAAGAGAATAAGTTTCCCACCGTACCAAGGTGTAAGAATCTAACAAGAACCGTGTGGCAAAATTGTCGAGAACTTCAGAAAAAGAGTCTCATCGAAATTCAAGAAAACAAAAACTTTATTAAATTTGATTATAAAATCATCCATAAAAAAGAGCGACCAGGCTCAGGCTTTTACCAAGCCCGCCTGGTCACTCTTCGAGAGAACAAATGCGAGGAGATTGACTTCTCAGGTAATAGACCGCCAGCGCTGGACGCGAAACCAGCCCTGAGAGTCAGTCCAGGAGGTCTCTTCGACAAAGCCCGCCTGCCGCGCAAGATACTGGAGGCGTTCTTCGGTGTATTTATGTGAATTCTCCGTATGGATCGTCTCCCCTTCAGCGAAGTGAACGGAGAGAGAAGCCTCGGGAATTCGCACCACTTGATCCTTGAGGCTAATCAACTGCATTTCGACGCGACCAAGCTCGGGCTGATAGACGGCCCGATGCCGGAATTGAACCAGGTCGAAATTTGCCCCGAGCTCTCGGTTCAGTCGCGTGAGCAGGTTGAGATTGAACTGGGCCGTAACCCCTTGCGCGTCGTCATAGGCGGCCTCCAAAATGGCCGCGTCCTTGGCCAGGTCGGTTCCGAGCAAGAGACGATCGTGGGGAGCCATTGCGAACGACAACTGGCGCAGGAGTTCGGCGGCCTCGGTTTCGTCGTAGTTACCAAGACTCGAGCCCAGGAAGACCCAGAGCTTGGGGCTCTCGATTCGCTCCGCGATTTCCCCAAGAACATCCTGATAACTCGCCACGTACCCGGTCACCCGGAGTCGCGAAAAATGGCGGACGAGCGAATGGGCCGACTCGATAAGCGCACTTGCGGAAACGTCGATGGGGAGGTAGTGCAGCCCACCGTACTGCCGCAAATGAGCGGCGATGAGCCGTCGCGTCTTCGATGCGCTTCCGCTACCGAGTTCAACGATCACCGGCTCCTCGTTCCAGCCAGAGATCATGGCGTCGGCATATTCACCCAAAATCGCATCTTCCACTCGCGTCAAATAGTACTCGGGGAGCGAGCAGATTCGTTCGAAGAGCTGAGAACCGGCCTCATCGTAGAAATAAGGCCAAGGGAGACTCTTCCGCGGCGATTGAAGCCCTTGTCGAACGGCTTCCACCATCGGTGCATTTCCAGAGTCAGCCGGGCCTGATCGGTCGACGACCGTCAGGCGCAGTGATCTGGCCTCTCGCGCGGCTTCGAAGAACAAAGGGCACCTCGAGAACGGAGTTCAGCCGACTCGCCATCATGTGGGCGTGAATCCACATCTCACCGCAATCGGTATGCCGACAAGCGGGAGGGCGACGCGACCATTGGACCCGGTCGTAGCATTATTCCAAACCGGTGATCGCAATGCGACCCTCGGTCGAACCAAAGGAGATTCTAGGCGCCAGGTCCAATAAACCATCAAAGAGACACCATTTCGCGAGAAAAGTTTCCTGTCACTTTTCACGGAATTGTGTCTCTTTGATGAAGTCTCTCAGCAACGCTGAGGCTCGCGGCTTGAGGGGGGAGCCGCCACGCTGACCGTCGAACGGTTAATGCGGTGCTTCTACACGCAAGATTCTCTTATTAATATCAACGTTCACGGAATCATAGGGATGAACGAGATTTCCGGTGTTGAAGATGCTGCGCTGGCACTCGACGTCGTCGACTCCGAGCGCGTTGGTGAAGATGCTCCGAAGGTATTCGATCCCCTTGTTGGAGGGCTGGAATCGCTTGGGATCGTAGAAGCTCGGCGAGAGGGGGCGTGCGTGGATCGTTCCCCAGCGATCGCGAAGCTTATTCGCGTCGGTGCTATCGAGAACGAAACCACCGTTGCGATATTGCAAGGTGCTCACGCAGTTGTGGAAGCCTTGGAGCAGGAGGTCAACGGCCTTCCCTCCGAGTTGTGAGGCATAAAATCGGTCGAAAAGGATCGGCCTTCCGCCACGCTGGGTGTGGCCGATTTTACGACAGAAGATCGCGGCGTCGGCACTTTCGTTCCGCCGCTGGCGCGTGAAGAAGGTGTCACCGATTCGCTCGACCAAGAGCCGTTTGACAGCCTCAGCGGCCCCTGTGTATTGCGTGTTGCCGGCAGGATCTTTGCTCGCGGTCACCGCTCCGAAGATCTTACCGTGAACGTCGACGATTCCCTCGGAAACGCAGATCACCGCGTGTTTCTGATTGTCGAGAATTGCCAGAACTCGTTCCACGAAGGGGTCGGGGTCGAGCGGGGATTCCGGGATCAGAATCATGTCGGGCTGGCCATAGGCGGTGCCGAGCGCGATCATGCCGCAGTCGCGTCCCATCACCTCGATGATGGCGATCCGGCGATGGCTTTCCGCCGTCGTTCGGATCCGCTGCACGCTCAAGGACGAAACGAAGACCGCCGTGGCGTAGCCGGGAGTCGCCGAGTTGACCATCTCGTCGAGGCTGAAGTCCCGCTCGGCTCGCTTCTTATAAACATAACCCTTGGGACGGGGATCCGGTTCTCTGATCCATTCCGTCGCTTCATCGGGGTAATTCAGCCCCAAGTCGTTGTCGATCGTCTTCGGTGCCAAAACGACAGGGAGGTGGCGGCTCAGGGGCTGCATTCCATTGAGCGTGCCGTCTCCTCCAACACATACCAGGCCGTTGACCTGGAGCTTGTGCAAACGATCGGCCACACGAGCGATCGTCTCGGTGTCTTCGGAGTCGACATAGTCGCGCGAAGCACCAAGGATGGTTCCCCCTCGAGTGGCATCGAGTTCGGGAATCGCTTGAAAGAGAGGATTGAGATGGACGTGAGGCACCTGCGGATTCAACAAACCGCTGAATCCCTTGATGATGCCATAGACCTCAACACGAGACTGATTCGCTCGCTCAACGGCCCCCACAATGGTGGCGTTGAGCGCAGGGGTATCCCCCCCCGCCGTGAGAATCGCGATCCTTTTCATGGTTCTCTTCCCATCGCTACGCCAATCCCGGAAACTCGGTACACCGATCCTGGAAGCACGCGATTTCAAGGCTACGCGGCGCGGAGAGGTACCGCCGTGAAGGTGGTCTCCACACCAAGGCCGCTTGGACATCAAGTACGGAGATCACGCCGGGATTCTAACGAAAAGCCAAGCACCCCGCAAAGACTCGGAGACGCGGGACTCACAGAATATCCAACGTTTCCCGCCGATAAATCCCACCCCACAGAACGGCCTCACGTCACCAAGGCTTGCCTCCACTTTCACATAACTTCTTGAGGATCTCCGCTTTGCGCGTTAAGCCAAGCGCCCGGCGTTGACGGAGCGATGCATAAGGAAACGGCAAAAACAAAAACGCTCTAAACCCAAAAGCAGAGAAGATTTAAATTTCTTTTAACACGATCGTACAGAACAATTCCGCCCCAAGGCACTCCACAACGATTTCTTCCAACGCAGAGCACTAGAGATCTTGCATACAAGCACGATCGATAATCGCCTCGATATTAAATATTATGTATGACGACCTGACAGAACGTTGTTGGCAAGGTGCTCCGCAAGCGCAGCGGGACTACGCTCACCAGGAGTCTCCATCCCGCGAGACCACGAATTGCGCACAACGGCCGGATTACAGGGAGGTTTGAATCGAGGAGGAAGAACTTTCCCAAAGCTCTAGACGTAGACTTCCCGGAGCAACTGGGCAGCGGTCTCGTCAAGCTGGTCGGAACGGCGAAGCTCCTCGAATTTCTCAAGGAGGTCATTGGGGCGGAGCCGCTGCTTGCCAGAGCCGGAGACGTCAAGAATCACTCGGCCCTGGTGCACCATGACCAGCCGGTCACCGAGCGACGCGGCGTGGGCCATGGAGTGTGTGACCATCATGGTCGTAAGATGTTGTCGGCGTACGACCTGGTCCGTCAGCCGTATGACCTGCTCGGCACTGCGTGGGTCAAGGGCCGCCGTGTGTTCATCCAGAAGCAGCAGTTCCGGCTTCCGATAGGTTGCCATCAGCAGGGTCAGAGCCTGACGCTGGCCTCCCGAAAGGCTCCCGATCGGATTGTCGAGCCGATCTTCGAGTCCCATTCCCAGGGGACGAACCTGGTCGCGAAACTCGGCCAGCCGGTGACGTGAGAGAGCGCGGCCAAGGCCCCTACCCAACCCTCGGCGTGCCGCGAGCGCGAGGTTCTCGGCAATCGAGAGGGAGGGAGACGTACCCGCCAGGGGGTCTTGAAACACCCGGCCGATCAGCTTCGCTCGACGATGTTCGCTCCACCGAGTGATGTCGCGCCCGGCCAGCCGGATGGTGCCCGTGTCGACTCGGAACGAACCGGCGACGGCATTCAACGTCGTGCTCTTGCCGGAACCATTGGTCCCGATGACGACGACAAAGCTCCCCGGTTCGATCGCGAGGTTCACGCCTCGAAGTGCGCGAACTTCGTCCGGAGTGCCGGGATGGAAGGTCTTGTAAACCTCTTGAATCTCGAGCATCGCCATCTCATGCGCTCCGCGCGGGTCTGGCGGAGGCACGTCTCGCGAAGGCCTTCGGCAACACGAGGGCCGCAAAGACAAATGCCGCCGTGATCAACTTCAAATCATTCGGGTCGAGTCCCCACCGCAGCGCCAGGGCCACCATCAAGCGAAACAAGAGCGACCCCATCACCGCGCCGCAGATCGAGAGCCCCAACCCGTTTGAACCGATCAGTGCCTGCCCGAGAATCACGCTGGCCAGGCCCCAGACGATCATCCCGATTCCCATCTGCACGTCGGCAAAACCTTGATATTGAGCCAGGATCGCCCCCGAAAGCGCAACGATTCCATTGGACATCATCAGCCCAAGCGTGATCATACGTCCGACATTAACGCCGAGCGCACAGATCATCCGAGGATTGTCGCCGGTCGCTCGCATCGCAGTTCCGAGGTTGGTTCTAAAGAAGATGTAAGCGATGAGTGCGACCACAACCACAAGAAGGGAGACAGCGCCAAGGTTCACGGCGTCTCGAAACCGGACCTCCCAGCCAAGCACGCCAAAGCTCTCGACAGGTCCGGCGATTTTCTCAGCCAGGGTGACGAGGTCGGAACTCACCGTGCGCGCATCGAGCAGCGGGATATTGCTCCGCCCCATGACGTGAAGGTTGACCGAATAGAGAGCCGTGGCGACCAGAATGCCCGAGAGCAGGCCATTGATATTGAAGCGAGTATGGATGAGCCCCGTCAGCCCTCCAGCGAGAGACCCCGACAGCAGGGCAAAACCGGTGGCGGCCCAGGGGGAATAACCGCGAGAAATCAGCATCGCGGCAACCGCGGCGCCCAGCGTGAGCGAACCGTCCGCCGTGATGTCGGGGAAAGCGAAGATCCGAAAGCTGATGAATACGCCGATGGCCAGAAGAGCAAGGATCAGGCCGATCGTCCAGGAACCGATGAGCAGCGTCATGGAGACTCCATCCCCCCCTCGTGGGCCAGGGGGACGCACCAAAGGATTCCTCGCGTGAACAGACTCTCACCTGCTCCCAGAATAGGCCGAGAGTCTCCCAGTAGATGCAAGACGGTCTCGACCCGCCCGGTATCAAACAACTGATGAGTCGTCGGCGTGAGTTCGAACGCGCCTCGCGGCAGGGGGCGATAGGGAACCACCGCCGCATGGAAATGCCCTCGCAAATCGGCGGGGGCGCGACTCGAGAGGGGCCGCACGAACGGTGAGAGGGAGGAGTTCGTCGATCGAGTCGCAACGCCGACAACCAGGGCCGTGTTGCGGGCAAACTCTGGTTCCGACGTCAGAGAGAACCAGTCTCTCACGTCGGGATGGGCGTAGGGGTCGACTCCCGGCTGGATCTGTGTCGGAGGGCGACGTAGCGCCGCCCCCACGAGTCCTTCGGTCTCCGCCACGAATACGATCCCCACGGTCTCGACGGCTGCCTGGTCAAGGCATGCCTGGACAAGCACGCTTAGCGAGACACTGGCCTCGCCAGGTTCTCCCTTGGCCTCGAAACGAGCCAGCGTTGATCGAGGCGTCACCTGGAAGCCCAGGCCGTAAAGGACGCGAACTTCCGGGACGAACTCTCCCGCCGTCAGCTCGAAATCTGATTGTCCCGGTCCATCGCTGGGGCGGAACGCCGCGACCCCCGAGACCGCCAGAAACTCGCCAAACCGGCTCTGGCAGGCTGGATAGTTGGGGCCGAGTGCTCCCAAGCCCAGGGCGACCTCGCCCGGATTGGCTCGCCAGACCTTCTCATCGTGGGCCTTATACCCCCCTTTGTGCAGCAAGGTCGGGTCACCGATCAGGCTGAGCCGGCCCACCTCATCGTGGCTCGCCTTTCCATGAAGCTGAAGCGTCATGCGCCCGAGGTCGAGCGTCACGCTCGACGTGGTCGGAGCGGAGGGAGACGAGGCGACCGGGGCGTCTTCCAGCAGGAGCTTGGAGACGCCGGTCAGCCTGAGAACGTCGCTAACAGCGTCGGAGTTGGCCACGATCCGGAACCGGCCGCCGATCTTGTTGAGTTGGCGATGGTACCGAAGCAGAAACGCGATTCCATTCGAGCTCAGATAGGAAACACCGGACATGTCCATGCGGACTTCCAGGGCTCCCGTCCGAACAACCTCATCGAGGCGGTCCGAGATATAGACGGACCAGGAGGAGTCGAGGCTACCGATAAGGATCACCTCGGCGATATCACCGGCGCGGCTGATCTGGCAATCCATGGAGATCCCTTTATCGCGTCTCGGGCGGCTTACGGGGTTCTGGCCTCGCCGGGAAAACATCATCCGCTCTTTGGATCCAGCTTGACGGTATCGAGATGCCAAGCTTCTTCGCCACATCGAGATTGAGGCCGCGTCGCACCTTCGACGACGGGCGAAACGGGATCCGCGAGGGATCTCGACCCCGAATGACCTCAGCGGCCAAGGCCGCGGCCTGCTTGCCGTTCTCAATGTAGTCGGCCCCGACAGCCAGGAGAGCGCCTCGCTTGATCTGCGGCGTGGCGAACGAGAAGAGAGGCATCTTCGCCGTCTCACAGGCTCGCACAATGGCCGGGAAACATGAGTTGCTCAGGTTGTCACCGATCTGACAGAAGAGGTCGATTCTCGACTGGCATAGACTGGCGGCAGTGTCGCTTGCCTCCGTCGGTCCGTTGATCGGCAGACTCACCAGCTCGAGCCCTTCCTTCTTGAGTGCCTGCTCGAAGCGCTCTCTCGCAACGACCGAATTCACTTCTCCCGGTGTGAACAGAGTGCCGATGCGAACGGCCTTGGGCATGATTTCGCGAATCGCGGCGACCATCTCGGAATAGGGAAACGCGAGATATGTTCCCGTGAGATTGGGCCGATGATCGGTTTCCGACTTCCCTGCTCCCGCCGCAAAGGGGTCGAGCACCACCGAGAAAATCAGCGGTTTCTTGTCCAACTTCCGAAGCCCCGCCTGTAAGCCCGGCGTACTCATGCTGATGACAAGGTCGGTCTCATTGCCATTGAGCTCATCGAACAGGGCGCTCAGCGTGGCGATGTCTCCTTGAGCGTTGCGATAGTCGAGCGTGTAATCACGTCCCTGAGAGAGCTTCGCTTCTTTGAACCCTTCGTGAATTCCTTCCAGGGCTTCTTCCACCACGGTCGACTCACTGAACCCCACCACCCCCAGCTTCCACGTCCGCGTCGGGTTGTTGGTTCTAAGGTCGTTCGTTTTGGGTTCTTCTCGCGGCCGAACCCGAACCGGTCCGTCTTTTTTGACGATGACGTCGGCTTTGGCTCTTATGTCGTCTGGGAACGACCAGCCGGATTTGAGCAGGCCAAGCGCAACCTCGTTAATCCAAAACTCAGGGGGAACCTCGTAAAGAATCGGCATTTTCGCCGGATCTTCCCCCCTGAGGACCTGTCCGGCCAATTGGCCGACCTTGCCCCCGACCTGGTAGTAGTCAGCCCCAAGGTCGAACAAGGTTCCGCGAGCGGCCGACCCGGGGATATTCGAGAAGACAGGAACCTGCTGGGATCGGGCCGGTCCGACCACGCCGTCCAGGGCACCCAGCACGGTCACGTCTCCCCCAACCCAAACGGCCTCGGCCCCGCGCCCAATGACCGACGCGACAGCTTCGCGCACTCCCGCCGAGCTGTCCACGTTGGCTTCCAACAGCTCGATGCCCAGCTCGCGGCAGATCGTGCGAGCGATTTTCGTGCAGGCTTCGGAATTCGCCTCGGAGGGGTTCCAGGCGACCCCCACCTTGCGTAGCCCAGGTGCAAGCCGGCGCGCCATTCGGAACGCATCGGCCACCGGCTGCATCGTGCCGAGTCCCACCATGCTGGGCGGGTGTTTGAGTGGGTCATTGCGGTCGATACCGACCCCCGCGGCGACCGGATCACTCACCATGCCGAACACGTGCCGGACCTTTTGATCGCGATTCGCGCCGGCCACAGCTTGTAAGCTGGGAGTCGACAGGGTGATGACAAGGTCGAACTCCCCTCCCACGAGCGCACGGGCGATCGTATTCGAGGTCGCCGCGTCCCCTTCCGCATTGAACCGACGGAGGCGAATGGAACCTCCATCGTGGTAGTCCAAACTCGCGAGCCCGGCGAGCACGCCTCGGGCTCCCTCCTCAATGGTGGGCTGCGAAATGTGCTGGAATAGAGCGACCGACCGAACGATTTGCTGGTTCGGTTGATTGGCCGACGAGAGGCCTGAGGAATCACGGGAGCGAGCCCGGTCGGTCAAAAGTAAGACCGCTGAGGCCGCAAAAATGAGAAATAGACCCAGAGATAATCGGAGCAAACTCTTGATCATCCGGCTAACCAATCGCACGACCTAGGTGGATCAAGCGGCATCGCTTCAGTCGCAGACAAAGTCCTACCGCCACTTCCGGAGAGGCATCATTGGAAGATAGCCAAGTGTCTTTGTCCAGTAGATAGTACGTCACGATTTGGATCTCGATCCAACTCGGCCGTTTTGGAGCCGACACTCGACGACCCAATTTCTTTGGCGATCCGGCCCCCCGCCCCATCGACATCATCATCGATGGGGGCAAGGATTGGGGTGGGTTATGGCGCGATTTATTCCAGAATCAAGGAGGGGCCGTCTTCCAGGCTCACGCGATCCCCGATCGCCATCTTTCGGCGCTTGCGGAGTTCAACTTCACCGTTGACGCGCACGAGTCCTTCGGAGATCAAGGCTTTGGCTTCACCGCCGTTGATCACCCAGCCGGCAAGTTTCAGCACCTGGGTGAGATTGATCTCCCGTTCACCGACGCTCAACCGTTCGACCATCAGCGTCTCCCGTCCCCGCACTCTGAAGCTCTTGCTTGGCCGTGTCGACAATCGCTCGGCTGATTTTCGACTCTTCCTTCTCGAGGAAGCCCTGGAAGGACGTTGCGTCCCCATTGGCCGGCTTGGGAGCCGAGGCTTTGTCAGACGTCTTGTCACTGGCTGCCATTTGATCGGCGCTGGAATCGTTGTTACCGTCCCAGAACCGGTTCAACACGTTGCGAGCCTCGGTGGGAAGCACCGGGCCCAGGGTTTCCATGATATCCCCGACGATCTTTCCCGAGGGGCTTGAAAAGATCGGCCCCCGGGTTTGTGGGGCAAGGCTCACCACGAAGAAGGTTGCAACCAACCCGATCAAGGCCCCTTCAAGCCCCCCCAAGACCATGCCCAGATGGCGGTCATAGGCCTCGAACTGAAGCTTCCGCAGGGTCGCTCGAATCAACCAGGCCGCCAGGAAAACTCCTCCTGAGACGGCCGCGTAGATCACCATCATGGCCAGGGCTCGGGCAACAACCGGCTCTCCCGGAAAGCTCGGCGCGAGCTGCGTCGAGAGGGGATGCGCCACCGTGTAGCCCAAGACCAAAGAGGCGATGCTGGCAATCTGCCAGGTGATTCCTCGTAAAGCACCCCAAATCATGCCCGCGATGATCACGCCCGCCATCGCCGCGTCGTAGTACGTCATCCTGACCTCCTCGAGTGCCGTCAATGTGCGGACCGAGACTCCTGAGCGCGCCCACATCCTAGCGGACGGTCCGCAACCCGAGAAGAGGAATGCTTATGCCGTGGAGATCAGGGTGGAAGTAAGGCCCTCCGGATTGCGCCGGTCTCTTGGGCGCGAAGTTAGGAATCACTTTGGTATCGGGCGAGAAACCTGAGACAATCAACCCGACGAACCAGTCATGCTAGGCCAGGGTTTTCGTCGCCACATCCGCCATTGAGAGGTCGATTTTCCATGGGATCTCGTTCTCGACCGTTTCAGACTCTTTCCGTCGCATCGGCCTGTCTCGCGTTCTCCGTCGCGATCGCCCGAGGGGATGAACCTTCACTTGAATCACGGCTCCGCCCTTTGATCCAGGCTCATAAAGGAAAAGTGGCCGTCGCCGTGAAGAACCTGGAGACGGGAGAAGCCTTCCTCTACCACCAAGACGAGCCGATGCCAACCGCGAGCCTGATCAAGTTCCCGGTCATGATCGAGGCCTATCGTCAAGCCGCCGAAAAGAAGGTCGACCTTCAGGAGACGGTGACGCTCAAGGCATCCGACAAGGTTCCTGGTTCAGGCATCCTCACCACCCATTTTTCCGCGGGTGCAACCTTTCCTCTCGTCGATGCCGTCCACCTCATGATCGCCTTTTCCGACAATACGGCGACGAACCTGGTCCTCGACAAAATCGGGATTGGCACAACCGCTACCACGATGGAGACGATGGGGTACCCCAACACCAAAATCCACTCCAAGGTCTACCGCCGTGATACGTCAATCGCTCCCGAACGCAGCAAGCAATTCGGCCTCGGCAGTACCACTGCGGCGGAGATGATCCGGCTCTGTGAAGCCTTGCACAAACATGAACTCGTCAGCAAAGAAGCGAGCGACGCCATGCTGGCGCATATGCGTGCCTGCGACGATCGCGACAAGTTTCCCCGGTTTCTTCCGGCCGGTACGAAAATCGCTTTCAAGACGGGCAGCGTGGACGCGGCGAGAACCGCGGCCGGAATTCTCGAGTGCCCCGCCGGGCCGGTGGCCCTTTGTGTGATGACCAGCGAAAATGAGGACAAGAGTTGGACGAGCGACAACGCCGGCAACCGTCTCTGTGCCGACATCGCTCGCGCGGTCTACGACCATTTCAGCGCAAAGGCCAAGTCAAAGCCGGCGGAAGAAGCCAAACCCTAATAACTTGACACTGACCCTACTTGCGCAAGCGTGGCTTTCACCAGGCTGAACGGAAAGACGGGGCGGGTTTCCACACGAGAACCGCCCCGTTTCTTCCCTCACCGTTCTCAACACCGAGGGAGACACCGATGAGTTTTTTCGACTCGCTACGACGCGTCCTGATCGGGGATAACTCTTCGGACGAGACCGCTCAGTCAACAACCTCGCCGACGGAGGAAGATTCCGCGAGGGATGGCGCGGTCACGCATGTCTCTCACACCCCAAGTGCCTATGACCAGGCCCAATGGCATAAGAAGCTGAAACGAATTCTCGATGAGTTACCGGCATCCCAGGCAGAATGGGCCGGGCTGATGACCGAGGCGAAGGCTCTGGAACTCGATCCCGAATGGATCGCCGAGACCCAGCGTGAGGAATTCCTCCTGCAGATTCGCCGCGCGGTCTCCGACCGTGTTGTAACCGAGGAGGAACATCGCAAGCTCGACCTCTGCCGCAAGCTTATCGGCATCAGCGATCGCGAGGCCGAAGCCTCGCTCCATGCGATCGTCGCGGAGGCTGAGTCCTTCTTCGGAAAGCCGGTTCGGGAGGCCTGAGCCTCACTCGTTCCCTCCGCGCAGAGTCGGAGGCAGTCCTTGCGGCCGCCCCTCGCGGTCCACGCACGCGAGGGTCGACTGCCCTTCGGCCAGCAGCATTCCTGTCTCTTATACACGCCCTCGCGGTCCACGCACGCGAGGGTCGACTGCCCTTCGGCCAGCAGCATTCCATCGCGAAGAACCTGGTAGTTATGCACAATCTTGACGTGCGTCACTCGAGCCACGGTTGTGCGGATGGTCAGCAGGTCGTCGTAGTACGCCGGCCGCTTGAACTTGCAGCCCACGTCAACGATGACCAGCAGATGCCCTGAATCCTCGATTTCTCGATACGAGATGCCACTCTGGCGAAGCATCTCGGTGCGCCCCATCTCGAAGTAGACGATGTAGTTCGCGTGGTGCAAGAGCCCCATGCGATCCGTCTCGGCGTATCGCACGCGGACTGTGATCTCGTGGCTGTCCGACATCTAGCGCCAACCTCCGTGAGAGCCCGGCAAGAAGGAATGTAAGGATACGAGGAAAGGATCTCGCCTTATTTTCAAGAAAACCAATGCTTGCCGCGAAAGCCAGAGCCAAACCCCGAGGAGACACGCTTTGGAGGCACTCTGAGGACCCGGGGCAGGGAGAAAGCCAGGCCTCCGGCAGGCGAGACCATCGGCCATCCTCATGTGCTTCGACCCAGCGCCTCCTCGGAACTTATCCGAATATCCTCTCATTTGCGAGTCGTGGCCGGTTCGACCGTTTGCGTGCCCCCTTGCTCCGGCGATCGCGAAACGACAACGAGGGGATAAGGGTCGAACGGCCAATCTTCTCGGCTGGGGTGCCCTGGCTTGTATCCCGCGGTAAGCCACTCGCGAAACAGGGCCGGCGAATGGGACGCCTTGCGCGAACTCAGCCATTCCGTGTACCGATCAAGGTGATGTGCCATGACGATACCGTCACCCGCGGGGACATAAAGATAATAGAGAGAAAACTGGCGTTTCGCGGAGTCGAGCGAGCCTCCCGGACGCAGCAGTTCGGTGATTGCCGAGACAAGGCCGGTTCGCTCGGCACCCCACTGGCAATGAATTAGCAGTGGATATTCACATGTCTCGAGAACTTTGAGCAGCGTTCGCGCCTGCTCTCGCGTGAGCCACTGGTTTGAAGCCATGTGAATGTCGATCTGAGTGGCCCCTTCGCGCAACGACGCGGCCTTCTCATCGCGATACCAGCGGTCTTTGGGGTTGGCTCCCCGGAGGTTGAGCACGGTCTTGATGCCCTTCTGCACCACTGTCCTGGTGAGCAGGGTCGAAGACATCTGTCCTGAACGGTAGATTCGCCCCGGCTCCACCGTTCCGAAGTTGGCGATCTCGAGCCGGAAGCTCATGAACAGCGCTATGGCGAGCGCTAATGCTGCGACCGAAGCGAGGATCCCCCTGCGAATTCGGCGACCGCGCATCGTTTGCGTCCTTCCGTGTAGGAATCTTGGCTTCTCTGGCGGCAAAGGCCTCGATCAGGCGGTGGTCACTGCGATCAGCGCGTGCACCCGGCCTGGCCCAGGGGAGACTTGCCACCTCATCCCAGGCTTGCGTAGACGAATAGCCCTCGTGGCGGATCCGATATGCCGCGTGAACGAGGTTCGACCGGTGATGACCGGCGACACAGTGAAAGTAGACTGGCCATCGTTGGGAGTCGGCCAGGAGGTCGGCCGCTTCGACCAATTGCTCGAGTGTCGCGCTCGAACCACGCATGGGAATGATGATCCACTCCACGCCGGTTTCTCGCACAACCTGTTCCTGATCCACATACTTGGGATCATCGCGATTGATAGCCGTTAGCGTGACGATCGTCCGGATCTTCTCTCGGGCGATGATTCGTCGCAAAGGCCCCGGGCGCTGCCAGGCCCCGCGAATGATCCGGTCAGGAACCACCACGGTGACCCGCTTCTCGAACAGGTCGTCCCAGACGAAGGCGAGGACCGACCCCACAACGATTGAAGCGAGCAATCCCCAACGGACCGCCAATCGCTTTCTCGAAAGTTTCGGGCGGCCTTGATGGCGAGGCGACGATGCCTCCTCACCCCCATCACCTGGGCTCAGGCCTCTTCGGCGGAATTGTAGCCCTACCCAGGCACCAAACAACCCCAACCCAGACCCCGAGAATCGGCCCGAGACTTTGGGCGGATCGGTTTCGGGACAGGAGTTGCTGGATTGTGCTTCACTGCTTGGGTGGAGAGTCATGCGAAGCCTTCTTGACGGCAGACTCGTCTTCCTTGGCCGTGCTGATCGCCTTGCGAGCGTCGACAACCATCTGGTTGGCCTTGAGCCGAGCCGTCTCGTTGGGGTCGATGTAGAAGCGGGGAGTGATCGACGCCAGCGCGGAGAATCCGTTAGCACCGTGCGGCGAGTTGAAGGTTTTCCGCTTGTAGATGATGCGGCTCTCCAGAATCGGCACCTGGTCTTTTTGCTGAAGCGAGGTGATCTGGTCGAGCTTGCCAAGCTTGATCATTTGATTGAGCGCGGTGAGCGACGGTTCGGTCTGGAATTCCGTCTTCTTCCCCTTGTCGAGCACGCGCTCCCCCTCGATGACTTCCTCGGCTCGCACGATTTCGTACCCGTTGGGGAAATGCCGAGTCATGAGCTCGTGGGCTTGTTTCTGAAAGTCCTTCTTCCCGAAGACGGTATTCCGAGGGATGCCGATGACCCCGAACTCACCGTCCTGATAGACGTAGCGAGCCTCGGGCTGAGTGGCACACCCGATCAAGGCCAGTGCAACCGAGAGACAGGCTATGATTTGGAGGGTCGTTCGCCGCATTCACTCCACCCCAGGGCGGATCACACTTCGGGCCGATCGATCGACGGTTTCTCGAAAGACGCATTCCTACGCTTTCGCGCAACCGCCGCGCACGGCGCAAAAGCGTTGCCACGTATGCTCAGAGAGGCTCGGCCCACAGGACGTGGATTCGTGAGCCGTTTCGCCTCGATCGTGCAGGTTGCCATGCTCGAGGAGCCCGTCGAGAGGAGACGGGAAATCGGGGGTTGTTCTACGAGGATCGCGCAAATTCGTCAAGGACAACTTGCTGCGATGGATGAATCTGCTTCAAAGATGAAGGTACGTCGGAGCCGATGCGGCCTCGGCTCCCGAGCAAGGACAGGATTTTCGGAGGTTGCCCTCAGCCTTCGTCAGGTCAAGCTTCCGGTGGTATCGAGCTTGGCGTCATCGGCCTTGGCGCATTCCAGGTCGTTTAGGCTCGCACAGCCAGGGGGAAGTTCCGCCTCTTCGACAAGCATGTTGGGAATGCCATCCTTGATTGCATACCTCGCGCCGCAGCGGGTGCATACGAGGGCCTCGCTTTCGAGGCGGAGCGGAGACTTCTGGTCCACGGGACAGACCAGGAGGGCGAGCAGTTCCTTACTCACCATGGGGAGTTCATCCTTCCGCAAAAAGAGACGGGGGCTACCTGCCGACCTATCGGCCAACCGACCCAAGGACGTATTATGGGGCGACGCGTCTCGCCGGTGAAGTCGAATCCGAAGGAACGCCCCCGACATCTCAACTGACTCGAGAATGGGCCTTTAGCATCCGGGCCTGGCCTGTTAGGCAGCCTGCATGCGTGGTTCACGGAGAGGGTTCGGTGTCTGCGTGGGAACCTCCCAAGTTTTCTGGATCTGCCCTGATGACGAATGCCTACATCGTTCGCTACGGCCAGATGAGGTTCCTGGGCGAGTTCGAGGGCCTGGCCAACCAGTCTCATACGCGAGGGGAAAAGGTTCTGCTGCAAAGCGAACGTGGGATCGAGCTCGGGGAAGTGCTCTGCCTCGCGACCGACAGAACGGCGATGTTCCTGGAAAACCCCGCGCGGGGAGAAATTCTCCGCGTCGCGTCCGTGGAAGACTTCGAGGCTTCAACCAAGCTAATTGAAGACCGTGAGGCGGCGTTCGCCGCCGGCCGCGAATTCATCGCCAAACGCAAGCTTCAAATGGATCTCGTCGACGTCGAGGTCATTTTGGGGCGCGAGCGCGTCGTCTTTTACTACCTGTCGGAAAAGCGGGTCGATTTCCGCGAGCTTGTCAAGGACCTGGCACGCGCGCTTCACACCCGGATCGAGATGCGGCAGATTGGCGTACGTGACGAGGCCAAGCTTCTGGCGGACTACGGCGATTGCGGTAAACCCGTATGCTGTAACACCCATCTGTCACGAATGCCCCCCGTTTCCATGCGGATGGCGAAGCTCCAAAAAACGACGCTAGATCCCTCGAAAATTTCCGGTAGGTGTGGTAGGTTGAAATGCTGTCTGCGTTACGAGTTTGATACCTACCAAGCTCTCGAGCGCGATTTGCCGGCCGTTGGCTCGAAAGTGATTACAGCTCGTGGACAGGGCCGGGTTTTGGCTTTGGAAGTCCTCGCCCAAAAAGTGGTTGTCGAATTCGAAGACCGCCGCCGCGTCGTCATTGGTCCTGACGAAATCCTCGGCGTCGAGAAATCGCAAACACGGCCCCTCAAGGACGAGGACGACGATCGCATTGAACATTGATGTTTAGTGCATTCGGAGCACGGGGACATTTTCATGAGCCTTCGTGACGATCTAGCGGGGGTCTTGGCACGCGACCCTCGATATCCAATTCAGGCCTACGCCTTCCTATTTGAAGCCCTTGAATTCACCAAGACTCTCAAGAAGCGCTCGCAGCCTCGGTCGCGGAGCCGAATGAAGGCCGCGAGCGCCCATCATGTCTCCGGCCGCGAACTTTGCGAAGGCGCCCGACGCCTCGCCCTGCGCGACTATGGGCTGATGGCCATGGGAGTATTGAATCTGTGGGGCATTCGTTCTACGTCCGACCTCGGCGAAATCGTTTATAACCTGATCGCCTCTGGGGACCTGGAAAAGACCCCCAGCGACTCCCGGTCGGATTTCGACAACGTTTTTGACTTTGAGACGGCCCTTCGACGAGACTATATTTTGGCTCTTGACGAAGTCGCCTGAACATCGCACCAGATGGGAGGATTCCCATCGTTCGTACCTGCGGACTGTCCAGGGGTGCGCTCACGGAGATCTTGACCCGGATTCGGAGAGTGAGCGCAAACCACCACCCCAGCGTTTCCTGGGGAAACCGGAGCACGAGGATTGTTCCATGGATGCCCGTCGTTTTCGCTTCTTCGCGGCTCTTACACTCCTGGTGATCTGGCTCGCCTCATTGACTGCGCTGGCTGTCCACTCGGCCCAACGCCCCACGATGCGCCCCGCAGCTCATTTCTCGCCGCGATAAGTCCCGTCCCAATTTCCCCCTCGCGCCGTATCCTTGTCGCCCACGGCTGAAAATGCCCCCAGGTATTGCTGCGCCTACGTCATTGCATCCAAGCTTTGGACCCGCGTGGCCGTGTGAGCGAACGTCTGATAGAATCTGCCGCGGTGGGCATGCGGCGTTTCATCACGAGACCAGCATGTTCGTCTTGTTGCGCGGGGTTTCCCGGAGGCTTCCGGTGGCGCGCGAGGCGGACGAGACCGCCAAACTCCTGGTGGCGACCTTATTAGATGAGGTTCGCCCCAGTATCTCAGTCCCAGGATCGATCATGCAGCCGACGACCATCAGCTCCTTCGACGGGAAGGAGTCGATGATCTTGAACGAGTCCGCGACCGTCCGCGGACCGAACGATTTGATGACCCGCTACGAAGGGGTCTTGGGGGAGCCACGGATCTCCTGGATCGACTCACATCGTATGGTTCGTCGACTGGGATCTGGAGGGCAGGGAGTTGTTTACCTCTGCGAGCGACTTGGGGCCGACCAATTCACCATCCCCGTCGCCCTCAAGGTCTTTTCTCCCGAACGCTACGAGGGGGTCGAAGCCTATGACGCAGGCATGGCCCACATGGCACGCGTGGCCGTACGCGTCGCGCAGATCCAGCAAGACAACCTGATCGACGTCCACAACTTCGTCGAATTCAACCGCATCCGCTTGATGGAGATGGAGTGGGTCGACGGCTACGACCTGCAACAGCTTCTCACGCCGTCGATGCTCAAGCGCTCGCGCGAACGTGTCCATGACAATCGCTGGCAGTATCTCAATGACGTGATCGTCACCGCGGGTCCGGCACAGCCGAGGCTCAAGCCCGGTGTAGCCATCGCCGTCCTCCGCGATTGCCTGGCGGCGCTCTCGGCCCTGCACCGGGAAGGAATCATCCACGGCGACATCAAACCGTCCAATATCATGCTCAAGCGGACGGGTAACGCGAAGCTCGTCGACATCGGCGCGGCCTTCGACATGAAGTCCGGAACCCCAGCGCGGACTTACACCCCGGCTTATGCGGCTCCAGAGGTCCTGGGGGGAGCCAACGGCTCCTTTCAATCCGACCTCGCCAGCCTGGGCTATGTCCTCGTTGAAGTGCTGGGAGGTGCGCCGGTCTTCCCCGGTCTTCGCAAGCGCGAGGAGTTCCTCGAGGCAAAGAAGACCTTTCCCGAAGAGCTCTCGAAGGTCTTGCCCGAAGACGTCCTTCGCAACGAACTGCTGATGAGCCTGATCGGCGGCTTGATCGCCACCGAACCTTGCGACCGGTTCCCCAGCGCTGAGGCCGCCGACCTTTTCGACCAGGGGGCGGCAAGCTTCCAACGACAGCTCGTGAAAAGTAACCTCGCCAGCGAGTACGACAACGAGATCCGCGTCTGGCTGGAGGAGTTGGAGTGATCCAAGGTCCTGGCGCTCCGTCGGCCGATCCCCTCGTTGCACTGAAGACGACGGGGAGACTTCGGTGACGCGTTCTCATTCCGAAGAGAAGCCCGAGCGTCTTCGCGGCGTGACGGAGCTCCCCGATGTCGGCGGCGAGCAACGATTCCGCGCCGGCATCGGCCGAGGCAAGGGACAGCAGGCGAACCTGGGTGTGTACCCCAATCGCTGGCACGCCGCATTCGCCTACAACGTGGCCGCTCAGGCCCTTTTCGGCGAACGCCGGCCAACGAACGAGATCCCGGAGAACGAACAGCTCAATGCCGACGAGGTCCGCGCCATCACTTCGCGCGTGCGTCGTCGGCTCGGCCTGGAGAAGCTCGAGCCCAACCGCAAGGAACGGCTTCCATCCACCGAGGAGCTGCGCACCCTTTTCGAGATTAGCATCATCGGGTTCTGGCGAAACGAGGTCGCCGCTCATAGCTCCGATCTCAGACGTGAACTCAGCCTCGCCGCGGGGCGCCTGGTGGAAGCCGCCCGCCTCCTCTTTTGGAGCCGGTCCGCCGAGGCCTCCACTCCTCTCTCGATCATGGAGCAAAGCCTCGCCTTGCGCCTCGATCGGGTCTTCCGTAAGGCCGACCTGACCCGCGCAGTGCTCGACGACGACGGTGATGATGAGCTAAGACTCGCCCGCTGGCTCGTCTACCCGGATACCTTGCCAGGGGGTCTGGGATTTCGGGAAGCAATCTCTCGGCTCTACTCAGAACGGCTCGGCGGTTCGCACGCCGAGTCGAAGTCGGCAAGACCTCCCTCCTGGGCGGCGGTGCTCGGTGTCACCCCTCCGTTTAGTGTGGAGCGGATCCGAGACGCCTATCGGACGAGGTCCAAGACGCTTCACCCCGATGTTGGCGGCAATCAGGCCGAGTTCGTTCGGCTTCAAGCCGCGTATGAAGAAGCGCAAGAATTTCTGGCCTCAAGACCTTAGCGAACTTTCCCCTTCCCTCGGGAACCGGCCGAATTCGCCCCCTCCTTGCTCCTTCGCCCGGCAACTTCGTATTGTCGAGCGCAGAGAGACCCCTTCTCCGAGGCAAAATCATCGGCACGTCGCGCTGCCGTCATTTTCCTTCGACCCTCAGGATTATTTCCGATGTCCGAGTCCCGACCAGCACGTCGCTCCTGGGCAGAACCGTGGAAGGTGAAGGTCGTCGAGCCGATCAAGATGACCTCTCGCGCCGAGCGGGAGCAGGCGATCAAGGAGGCGGGTTACAACACCTTCCTCCTTCATTCCGAAGACGTCTACATCGACCTCCTGACCGACAGCGGCACCTCCGCCATGAGCGACCGCCAGTGGGCCGGGATGATGCTCGGCGATGAGGCCTACGCCGGAAGCCGCAACTACTACCACCTCGAAGACGCCGTCCGCGAATACTACGGCTACCGCTACGTCGTCCCCACCCACCAAGGTCGAGGGGCGGAACATCTTCTCTCGCGCATCCTGATCAAGCCGGGGGACACGGTCCCCGGGAACATGTATTTCACCACGACGAGGCTCCACCAGGAGCTAGCGGGCGGCCGATTCGTCGACGTGATCATCCCGGAAGCCCACGACCCGGCGATCGACCTTCCCTTCAAGGGAGACGTCGATCTCGAAGCCCTCGAGACCCTGGTGCGGCAGGAAGGGGCCGCTCGAATCCCTTACATCTGCTTGGGCGCGACCGTGAACATGGCTGGCGGCCAGCCGGTTTCAATGGCCAACGCCCGCGCTCTCAGAGCACTGGCCGATCGCCATGGCCTGCGGATCTTCCTTGACGCCACCCGTGCGGTCGAAAACGCCTACTTCATCCAGCAACGCGAAGAGGGTTATCGCGAAATTCCCGTGGCCACAATTCTCCGGGAGTTTTGCTCCTACTCCGACGGCTGCACGATGAGCGGTAAGAAAGACTCGCTCGTCAATATCGGTGGCTGGCTCGCGATGAATGATCCCCAAATCTTTGAAGAGGCCTCGAACCTGGTCGTGGTCTTCGAGGGTTTGCACACCTACGGCGGCCTCGCCGGGCGCGATATGGAAGCGATGGCGATCGGCATCTCCGAGTCTGTTCAAGACGACCACATCCGGGCCCGGGTTGGCCAGGTCGAGTACCTTGGCCACAAACTGACCGAGTTCGGCATCCCAGTCGTTCGTCCCATCGGGGGTCACGCGGTGTATCTTGACGCCAAGGCAATCTACCCGCAGATTCCCCAGGACCAGTTCCCAGCCCAGGCTCTGGCTGCCGAACTCTACATCGACTCCGGCGTTCGCGCCATGGAGCGAGGCATCGTTTCCGCGGGGCGAGACGCCGCCACTGGCGACCATCATCACCCCAAGCTCGAGCTCGTGAGACTCACAATCCCCCGTCGGGTCTACACACAGGCTCATATGGATGTCACAGCTGAATCCGTGGCGGCGGTTTTTGACGCCCGCTCCAACGTCCGGGGGCTAAACATGACGTACGAGCCACGTTACCTCCGTTTCTTCCAGGCCCGGTTTGAGCCGATCGCCTGAAGAGAAAAAACGCGAGCCTCACCATGCGGCGGCCGCGCTAACGATCGCGTGGCGCCCCTCTCCCGATTAAGAGAGAGGGCGCGCCCATCGATCGGCAACACGACCGGCTCTCTCAGGCTTATCGCGAGGCCGCATCATCTCGCGGGAAGCGAACCCAGAACGGGCTGGCCCAGGCGAGCTCACCGTCGTCCTGAATCGCACGCACGTAGTACCAGCTCAGGCCACCGGGGCGGTTTTCACTGTCGGTCCACTCGAACTCAACGCGTTCTCGTTTTGGCTCGGTCGAGTAGACGTAGACGAAATCCTTGATGATGTCGACCTTCGCAATCGGCCGCGTTCCATGAACGAGCACCTTGAGCTGCACGGGACCGGCCGCCTGGAACTCATCTCCCATCAAGTGGTTGCCAGAGCGAACATCGAGCACGATGTTGTCGGTCGCGCCATAGCAATGCCGCCGCTTGAAGGCGTCGAAAACCGCCTCTCGCGTCGCATCCTCGGCAACCGCGACCGCATAGCTGATGTGTGTTGAAATGTGATCGCTCGACGCCTGGAACCCAAGCCGGTACTGCATCGCCAGCGCATTCCAGATCATGCCCAGCGGCTTCCACCCTCCGATCGACTCCACGGGGCGGCGAGCGACGCGTGGAGCTCCAAAGTGCTCGTAGGAGTTACGATGCCCCTGGAAAATCTCGACAAGCGGCTCGAACTCCGGATTCACATCACGCCAGTCGGTTCCCATACCTGTCGCCGAAGTATGCGAGGCGCAGATCCCGCCATGCTCCTTCAGGTAGTCATAAAGCATCGGCGTATCTTCATCAACCACGCCGGCATCACCAACCAGACGCGCCAGGGTACGCACGCCCCGCTTGGGGAACATCACGTTGCGGTGCCCATGCGGATAGACCACGCTCCGCTCATAGGTGAAGAGAGTCACCAGGGACGGGCTATGATAGAGGTCCGTCAGTTTTTGCGAGAGCCACCAGGTATACTCCTTGCCGCCCCCGTTGTCGTGGTCGCCGAAACCCATCCAGTCGAGCTGAGCGGCATCGATTGCATAGCGCCACATGTCCTCTGCCGAACCGTCGGAACCGCCGTCCTGTGAGATTTCTGTATGTCGGTGGAAGTCGCCTCGGATGAGCCGGTACTTCTTCCCTCCAGCGTCGATCCGATAGTTGCGTATCCGATCAACGTCAGCCTGCTCCAGCGGATGGACAGCAGGTGCGCTGTCAGCGGGAACGCGAAGCTCGTGAGGAACGTCCGCCACGGGCTCGACGAGCTTGCCCTTCGTATTCGGCGCGAGCACGGCCAGTTCCAGGTCTTCGTTAAAAACGCCATTCGGCGTGCCAGGCGTCCCTGACTGAGCCCAATAGCGTCGGACCAACTCGGGGGTGAACTCAACCTCGCGACGAAGCCGGCCATCCGTGCTGTAGACAATCTGCACGGTTCCCTCCGACGGCGAGACCAGCGCGGGGCGGTTGTCGAGGAGTCCATCGCTTCGTGGCAAGAACTGCAAAGGCTCCCACGCCTTGCCCGCGAGCGACGTGATGTACTCAACCCAAACACCACCAACCACCATCACCGCATTGTTCCCCCAGACCGCCTCTTGCCGATGGCGGAACGCAAGCCAGATGCGGCCGTCATTGCCGATCGCCAGCCTGGGATAACTGTTCAGCTCCCGGAGCTCCAGGGGAGCGCCGGCAACGGGGTCGGGCGCCTCGAAGACCTTATCTCCTTCGATGCGACGAACCTTCACATCCGCCGCGCGATAGAGGGTTGAGCCTTCCCCTTTGAGCAAGTTCTCCGCATCTTTGCCCCAGTTGTTGGTGCGCTCTTCGTAGGCCACCCAAACGTTGCCACGAGAGTCGACCGCCAGGGTCGGACGGGCCTCGTAACGAGACGAGCCGGCAACGGTCACTTGTTTTCCAGCTTTCGTCAGGGCGTTCCAGGAAAAGAGCTGGACGTCGTAATTCCCCTTTTCATAAGTATCATAGGCGATGTGCACATTTCCCAGACGATCGACCGCCAAGGCGGGAGACCACTGGTTTCCCGAGCCGTTGCCCAGGGCCTGAGGCTGATCGAGAGTTTCCAGCGGCCCGTAGAGAATGCGGGCTCGCCCTTGCCGCCAGCCCTGCCAGGCAGTCCAGATCGTTCCGTCAGGAGCCGTGGCAAGAACGACATCGGTGTCCGTACCAGGGTCGCTCGTCAGCCGTTTGGCCTCGCTCCAACTCTTGGACGTAGGATCGTACCGGCGGCGGAAGAGGTCCCAGTTTCCCTCGCGGTTCTCAGCCCAGGCAATGACCACGGAACCATCCCCGGCCACGGCGATCGATGGCCGCCAAAGATCGAGGCCCGGCTCGGTCACGTTGATCGGTTCCTCGGCTTTGCCGCCGTTGAGACGGATCAGCCGAATCTGGTCGCCCCCATCTCGCGGTACCGACGGTGCGAAGTCCTTGGGTCGCTCACGATAGGACTCGAGCACTTCGGGTCCTCGGGCTTGATGCTCGACGAAAGCGATCCAGGTCGTCCCCCGCGAATCGCTCGCGGCCACGGGAAAGTCAGCCTGCTCAGGACCATCCCGCAGTGGAACGCCGGTAGGCACGCGTTGCACCTCGGCTTTTCCGTTCAGATATTGATGCGTCTGGCCATCAGCCAGCTCGGTAAGCGGAACGTCAAATCGTCCCTCTTCGGTCTCGACGGTTAGCGTTGCATCGTTGGGAGCTTTCACACCGACGATGACACCGGTCGGAGTGAATCCCGCGCCAATCGTGCCTGGCCCCCCTTTGGCGATCGGCCCTTGAGCCTTTTTCGGCGTGGCTTTGCGAAGGACTCGGTTCTTCGCCTCCCAGGTATCTTTACCGGTGATCTGGTCTCCCTTGCGGAAGCGATGGCCTTCGAGGCTTGCGATATCACCTCGATCGAGCTTGACCTTTCCACTCCAGGTATGACTCTGGACGTCGCCGATCCCCAGTAGGATCCGAAGCGACACAACTTCAGGGTCGAGCACCGGCCTGGGCGCCACAGGGTCTTCCTTCTGAGCGAAGACCCCTGAAACCCCCAGAAGAGCCACAAATGAAAATGCTAGCGCCAACAATCGTCGAATATCCATCGTCACTTTTCCTAAGTGGTCCCCTTCACCTTGGGTTCAGGTCAAGGAGTTGGATTGGTCGCCTCTTCACCGGTCTCGACGTTCAGACGGCCCGAAGGTACAGGAGGCCCTTCGGGCTCTTGGTAATTGGCGGGGGTCCCGTATTTCGCCTTCGGCTCATGGGCCTGAACGGTTTCCACATCCGTGACCAACCATCCTTCGGGACGACGGTCGATCCGGTAGGTCTGACGTTCGTTGCGATCCGGGTAAACCGTCTCCACCGTCACTCGGGCCGAGTCTTCTCCCTCCGCCTCGGCTGCAAACACGGCGTGGCTCTTGCGCGATCGCGCGGCGGTTCGAAGCGACGTCGCGAATGCTTCTCGTCCTTTCTCACCGACTTCGCGTTCAAGGCGTTGCCGCATCGGCCCATCAAACGCCGCTAGGTACTCCGTGACGTTCCCTTCCCAGGCCGACTCGAGCAACGAGCGAATCCGTGCCTCCGCGGGATTGGACACAGGGCTTTCCCCGCTCGACCGCACCGGCTCCGTAACCGGTCGGCGCAATCCCGACCACGCCAGGATGCCCATCAGCAGCACCGTCAATGCACCCGCGGCAAGCCGTCTCATTCCTCGTCGAACCTCCGGAGACCTTGTCGAATTCAAGGGCGTTTTTCCCGGCCGGGCTCCACACTGGAATCCGTTGGTGTTTCCACTTTTTCCTCGGAGAAAAGGCTCACATCCAGATCCTGGCCAGGAGCCACGACCACCTTCCGAGAGAAGCGAGGCAAGAGCGTCGCCAGGGCTTCCAGATAGAGCCTGCGCCGGGTGGCGGCGAGATCTTTGTGCGACTCGGTGAGAACCTTGCCGAATCGATCGGCTTCCCCCTTGGCCAGTTGCACGGCACGCTCATGACGTCCCGACGCACGGTCGGCGATCTCCTGGACCTGGCCTCGCGCATCGGCAGCGGCCTGCTCGGCGTACTCTTCCGCTCGCGTGACAAGCTGGCGCAGGTCGCTCCTCGCCCGCGACGCATCGGCAAACGCGGGAGCGACGGGAACAGGCGGAGCAACGCGTCCCAGCCGCACCGCTCGGATCGAGACACCGAGGCCGAGCAAGTCCGCCTGCCCTTGAAGAGCGCGGAGCATACCATCGGCAACCTCGGCCCGCCCCGTGGTCAGCACGTCATCGATCGTGCGCCCCGCCAGGGCGCGGGTAAGGGCTGACTCGGCGGCCGCCGCTAGCGTTCCATCCACGTTGGGAACCGTGAAGAGATATTTCACGGCATCAAGTACTCGATACTGAACGATCGCCTGCGCCGATACGAGATTCAGGTCGCCGGTGAGAAAGTCATCCCCCTCCGGATTGGGAGCCTGAGACAGCGGAGCAGCCTGAACGTCACGCGCACCTACAGTCAACGTTCGTGTCTGTCCCGCCTTCACCCGATCGAGCCGATCGAACCCCCAGGGAAGCCCCCAGTGCAACCCGGGCTCCCAGGCCTCGGGCAATACGGCTCCCAATCGGCGTACCACCCCCACTTCGTCCTGCTGGATCACGGTAAGGCCAGTCGCCACGTAAGCCAGCAGCCCCAGAGCGGCGATGAGAATCAGCCAACGCTTCATGGCGTTTCTCCCTCAGCCGGCGCCGGCGGATTCACCAAGGGAGCTTCGCGCCCCGTCCGCGTCACCGTCGAAGGCTTCGCCGCGTCAGGCACCCCTTGCGTCAGGAGCCGTAGAAAAGCGCTCTCGGCCGAGAGTACCAGCGTTGTCTTGGTGTCCAAAGCAGAGCGGTAAGTTTCGAGGGTCTTGAGGAACTGGTAGAACGCCGGATCGGCGGAATGCGCCGCATTCGCGATGCGGGTGGCTTCCGCTTCTCCTTCACCAACAATCCGCACCGCGTCGGCTTCCGCCTCGGCGACTGTCCGGGCCCGTTCTAGATCCGCGGCACTTCGGATCGTCCTCGCCTTGCTCTCCCCCTCCGCCCTCGTCTTCGCGGCCACCTTCCTGCGTTCGCTACGAATCTGCTCGAAAACCGCCGTGCGCACTTCCTCGGGGTAATTGATCCGGCGAAGGCGAACATCGACGATCTTTAGCCCATACTCGCGAGACGCCTGCTCGGCGATCCGCGACGTCACGTCGGTCATCAACGCATCAAGAGCCGAGCGTTGATCGACGCGTACCAGACCGGCCAGTTCATGACCACCGAGTTCGGCCGCGAGGACCGAGGCCGCCATGTCTTCAAGCCTCGCCGAGGCATCGGGCATCGTGCGAACCGACCGCAAGAATTTCTCAACGTCCGCGATCCGCCAATTGACGTACCAGGCCACCTCAAGGTTCTTCTTATCCTGCGTCAGCATCTCGCGGGGAGGAGGGGCATCAAGCTGGATCCGCTTATCAAAACCACGCCGGCTCTGATACGGCCACTTCCAATGCAGCCCCGGTTGATCAATCAATCGCACGGAACGGCCGAACTCCGTGATGTAGACCGCCTCCGTCTGATCCACGATCACCACCGATCGGATCAGAGCGATCACGGCCCCAAGCCCCACAAACAGCGTGATCAATGTCGTCCGGCGTAGGATTGGTTCCGTCCTGGCCGGTTCAAGATGCTGGTGCATTCGGGACATCCTCGGAGCGAGTCGGCGGATGAATCTCGTTGCAAATATCAGCGTAAAATCAATAAGCCAACACGTTTTTTCTCAGCGAGCGTATCGCCTCATCATTTTCCTAGGACCACCACGGGAGAGATGCCGGGACGTGATGGGCGGCTTTGTCGAAGAGTCTTCGATGGTGATCGCCATAAGTGATCGTCCTTTTCTCAATCTTCCGGGATGGTGACGGTGCGATCCACGGCGGGAGGCGTCAGCACTCGTCCCACGCCAAGGCGTTCGGGATCAGCCAGCCAGACCTGGCGGCGGCCATGAGCGCGAGGGTCGAGAATCAGCTTGGAGCGGCCGGCAAAGGTCTTGGCCAACGTGTCCCACAACAGCCGGAACTCGGTCAAGTCGGGACGGAGTGCGTGTGCCGATTGTTGTGCCAAAAAGGCTCTCCGCTCTCCCTCCGCGCGGTTCTTGAGTTGATGTGAACGAGTCGCCGCCGCATCATGTCGAACCTTCGCCTCCGCCTTCGCAGCCCAGTCCTGCTCGGCCGCGTAAGCCTCGGCCTCGTTGCGAAAGCGGTCGGCGTCAGATACGGCCGTCGAGACGTCACGGTACGCCGGCACCACTTCGCGAGGAGGGTGGGCGTCAACGATCCGCACGCGGTCGATCACCACCCGAGGCCCTGAAACCGCGAGCCGATCGCGTAGCCTACGAGCAATATCGGATTCAAAACCGCGCCGATTCGCCACCAAGATCTCTTCAAGTTTCGTGCGGCCAACGGCTTCTCGAAACGCCCCTTCGGCCACAGCGATCACGCTGGGCTCGATCGCGGCAACGTTGAACAGGAGGTCGGCCACGGCGGCCTCGGTGTAGCGATACTCAACCACGCCCGCCAACTCGACGAGGTTCTCATCTCCCGTGAAGAAGAGAGCCGACTCATCGCGACGAGCCCCATGCGAGGCATTCCAGGCGACAGGATCGGTCGTCCGCGCCGGCGGCCCGGCCAGACCGACCCGGGCGACTCGGACGAGGCCGGGCTCAACCTTTTGCACGGTCTCCCAGGGAGCAGGAAATCGAAAGTGCAGACCTGGACCTAACAAGGGAGCCCGGTATTCCCCCCAACGCTTCAGCACGCCGACTTGCTCCGGCCCTATCGCGGTAATGCCCGAGCCGAGGTAACCCGCCACGAGGAGCAGCCCAAGCGTTCGTATCACGGCTCGACGATGAACCCAGACCCAATTCGAAACCCGCGATGGACGGCAGCTTCGGCAGACCCAAACGAACCGATCGACTGTTCGAGCAAACCCCCGCCTCTTCCAACCCTCAAATCCGAGCAGGCGGAGCGCGTTGAGCAAGACCAGCAATGATCCAATCTGGTGGAAAATCGCGGCACCAACGGGGCCCAGAACTCGAAGCCCCGCCAAAATCACGGCCACGGCGTTCACGCCAAACGCGAAGATGAGAATATTCTGATGAATCACGCGCACGGTGCGGCGCGCCAGCTCAATGGCCTCGGGCAGCGGACGAAGCGGATCTCCCATGAGGATCACGGAGCCGGCTTCGGCCGCAATATCCCCCCCGACACCGCCAAGTGCGAGTCCGGCGTCGGCCAAGGCCAAAGCGGGAGCATCGTTGATCCCATCGCCGATCATCGCCACGACGCGCCCCTCTTGCTGGCGGCGACGGATCCAATCCGCCTTCGCAGCCGGGGTCAGCTCAAATTCAACTTGCTTGATATGAAACTTCTTGGCCACGGCGAGAGCTACCGCCGAGCGGTCGCCAGTCAGAATCGTGAGGTCGTGGAGACCGAGATCTTTCAGGCTGTGGATGACGTCATGCGCCTCGGGACGCACGCGGTCGCGGGCTCCAATCACCCCTGCGACCTGGCCGTCGACCGCGACGAGCAACGAGGTCTGCCCCGCTTGGTCAAGCGTCTCAAGCGTCTTCTCGGCTTCTCCGGGGAGGGAGATCCCCTGCTCGCGGAAGAGACGGAGGTTGCCCACGAGAACACGCCGAGACTTCCCGTCCCTCCGAACCTGGGCCAAAACACCGGCCCCTGGCTTCGCCTCGAAGTCTTCGACTTCAAGGATACCGAGTTCTCTCCGGTCGGCCTCTGCGACCAGCAAACGGGCAAGCGGATGTTCGCTCGGCCGCTCGGCCGCCGCGGCGAGTCGGAGTAGACCGTCGCCATCCCACGGGCTGAAGGCGATCACATGGCCGAGTTCCGGCTTCCCCTCGGTCAGCGTCCCCGTCTTGTCGAACGCCACGGCGTCCACGAAGGCCAGGCGCTCGAGGGCAGCCCCTCCTTTGACCAGAACGCCTCGCCGAGCGAGCCGAGCCGTCGCCGCGAGCACTGCCGCCGGGGTGGCCAGCACGAGGGCGCAAGGGCAAGCCACCACCAAAACCGCCAGCGCCGGCATGAAGTCGACAGCTAACGATCCCCCTTCACGTCCCCAGCGCCAAAGCGGGCCGAGATTCGTGACCAGAAAGACAAGCGTTGCCGCAACGAGCACCGCCGGCAAAAAGCGGCGAGCGTAGCGATCGGCCGTCCGCTCCAGGGGAGAGCGCTTCGCCTGTGCTTCCCCCAGCAGACGGATCACCTGGCCCAGCGTCGTCTCCGACCCTACGCGGTCCGCGCGAATCTCGAGGCGGCCGAACTGGTTGAACGTCCCCGTGTAGACAGGCTCCCCTACCCCTTTGTCGACCGGCAGTCCCTCACCGGTGAGCACTGCCTGATCGACGGCCGAACGGCCGCTGATCACCGTGCCGTCGACAGCGATTCGTTCGCCGGGCCGAACGACCACGACATCACCCACAACGAGCGAATCGGCCGAAATCTCGGCCTCCTGCCCGTCGCGAATGACCCTCGCCTTGCGCGGCCGATATTCCAGCAGCTTTTGAATCGCGCGCTGGGCCCGGTCGAACGTGAATGCCTCAAGACATTCCCCCACCAGCGCAATGAACACAACCTCGGCCGCAACGAAATACTCGCCGAGAACCCCCGCCGCCACACAGGCAACCGCCAGGGCAATATCAGCCCCAATCTTTCCCTCGAAAAGAGCCGCGAGCGCGAGGTACACCACGCGGCCGCCACCAATGAGGGCGGCGACCAGCGACAGTGAAACGCCGAAGGGCTGCCGCCACTCCCCTCCCCAAATCCGCAGGATCAGGTCGGCACCCAGCAGCAAACCCACCACGATCGTCGTCGCTAAGAGCCACCAAAGCTCAGCGTCGTGATCGTGCGAATGATCATGGTCGTGATGAGCGTGACCCAACGCCATCTGGGCCGGTTGATACTCGCGATGCACGGTCGATTCCAACCTCGCAATAGGGAATCCCACGGCCTGGCATCTCGCCCGCCAAAGCCCCCGCCCGCTCTCTCCTGATTGTCTCGACCCCAGACTCAGACGTCCACTCGGGCCTGAACTTCCTCAGAAGAAGCACCTCATCAGAATGTGCTCGATTTTACGACACGCCGATGGGCGCACATCTACTGAGCAGGATGTCTCGCGCGTCAGTCGTCAGCAGACTCACAGAACCGAGGAGGAGACGCAATCATTTTCAGACGATTTCCCGCTTCATCCAAGGGAGCGCAAAATCCAAGGATACCTCTCATGAGAAAGTCGCCCCGGGATGGCCAAGGCGGTAGATCCATCCGTCGGCGGAGGCACTCGCCGCAGTTGGACCAGCCTCCCGGGCCATCCCGGGGCAACTCTCGAATCTATCAATGCCGTGGCTCATCAAGATCGCGACGGCACCGCCATCAGACTCAGCCATCGACGATCAACCCTGCCTGCTCTCTCGGTCGCCTTGATCCGAAGAAGACCTCTCATCCCCGCGAACTTTCATGCCTCTCGACACAACAACGCAAGGCCCTTTCCCGTCAATCAAACCCTCTTCCCACGTCTAGGTCTCGAAGAAGCCGCCATGACAAAGCCCTATCATCCAATCCCAAGTCCTCGAGCGGAGGAGCCGATCCCACAGAAGGCCTCCTCATCGCCGTCAGACAAAATATGGTATCCCTATCGGATTAGTCAAGTTATTTCTAAAAGAGTGCTTCCTGGGAAAAGAAGAAACGGCTTGCCCCAAGGCTTGGGGAAGAGGCCAGGCCTCTCCTTACGCATCGAGCAAACCGTCAACTCAAAGGAAAATACTCGTCCGACTTTTTCCCTCAGCGAGTCGCCACGGCTTCAGGAGGGGCTTTGCTGGAGCCTGCCGCTCTGGCCGGCTTGCCCGCTTGATAACGGTTGCACCCTGAGTTGCCGGAAACTCGAAGGCGGAATGACTGAAGCTCCTCATCAATGCAAAGTCCTAAAGTCAGATTCTCAGCCCCCGACTTGGGCTCGATCTGCCACCATTTGCAGTCTTTGCAGAGCCCCCATTTCCCGTCTGGCATGACCAACTCCCTACGTGAAAGAGGATGATAAGAACCTGTGGAAGGTTCTTGATCGATGTGATCGTCGATACGTTCATCCTCAACTTCAAGCAATCGGTGCGCCAGTCATCAGGGATCTTTGACGAGATCTTTCTCCGTGCGAGAGTGTCCCCCTCCATCCGTGCGGCAACCCTTCTTGGGTGATTTGCACGATGGACATCCCCCACCACTTTCTCTTTACTCGGTCAATTCCTAGATCCCATCATCATTTCCTGTAGGAAAATATGCGAGCTTTACTCGAGTCGCGGCAAGACGTAGGCGAGATGATGAGCACAGTGCAAACAGTGGAACCGTTCCCACCCATCCCGACTCAATGGTCCGAGCACCGGATGAGACGTGAATAAGGTCGGAGTCAAAGTGAATCGAGCAATGGCCGACCGGAGGGCCTCAGCCTCGTCTTGGGCGTCAGCCTCCGATGGTGGATTGAGAATCGGCGATGGAGGGTGTGTCGCATTGGGGAACCGATTCTGCCGAAAGAAACGGCGGCGCATGACGTCTTCGGACCGTGTCGGAACAGAAGACCCCGGAGGCCCATCGAGCGACAACCGAATCGCAATCGCCACGTGATACAAAATCTGCCCCAGCGTCCAATTTCCAACGGTCGTATGGCCGGCGAGTAGGTGCTCAACCTCGGGCATCACCTCGGTGATTCTCGAAAACGTGAGCACCCGACGTTCGTCCATGCGCATCCCCCCCTTATTCGGTCCCCGAACTCGCCAAGAACTGTGCGCCGCCGTTTGAAATTGATTTACCTCTCGTAAGTGATCCAGAGCGGCGAACCCCACGCAAGGTTGCCGTCTGCCTGCTGGATTCTCACGTAATAGTAATGGGACTCTCCGGGTTGAGCATCGTCGTCGGAGTAGCTCAAACTCACCTCTTCACGCTTTGGCTCGGTCGAGAACGCATAGGAGTTGTCGCGAATGACGTGGACCTTGGCGATGGGGGCCGTGCCATGCGCCAGGATCTCGAGCTTGGGTTTGGCCTTCGTGGCAAACGTCTCCCCCATCAGGTGGTCCCCTGAACGAACCACGAGGATGATGTTGTCGGTCGCCGCGTAGCAATGCCGCTGCTTGAACGCGTCGATGATCCCCTGCCGGGACACGTCGTCCGTGAGCACGACCGCATAGCTCATGTGCGTGCTCACGTGGTCGCTCGAACTCTGAAAGCCAAGCCGATACCCCTTCTTGAGGGCATTCCAGATGAACCCCGAGGGCTCATAACCACCGATCTGGGTCATCGCGTTGGGTGACCTTGGAGCTCCTTCGTATTCGTAGTTCTGGCGGTGCCCTTGGAAGATCTCGACCACCGGCTCAACCTCGGGATCATTGTCGCGCCAGTCGGTCCCCATGTTCGTCGCCGTGGTATGCGACGCACAGATTCCGCCAAAGTGTTTCAGGTACGCATAGAGTTGTTTCGTATCCGGCGTCCCCTGTTCCGGGGTTCCCGGCAACTCGCCTCGCGGCAACGGACGGATCCCGCGCCTGGGCATCATCACATTACGATGGCCGTTGGGAAAGACCACGCTTCGCTCGTACGTCTGCGCGGGGATGAAGTGCGGTGCGTTGTGGTGGAGGTCGGTCACCTTCTGAATGAGCCACCACATATACTCGTGACCAAAACCGTTGTCGTGGTCGCCATCTCCCATCCAGTCGAGCCGCCCCGCGTCCAAAGCGTATCGCCAGGCATCCTCGAGCAGCCCGTCCTGGTCGTTATGCGAAGAGAACTCGGTATGGCGATGGAACTCCCCTCGGAGCAATCGCAGCGTCTTGCCTCCAGCCTCAACCCGGAAACCACGCACGCGGGCAACATCGGCCAGCTCATTGGGATGAACCTGCGGCACCTTCGCGGGAGGCGCCTTGAAGACGGCAGCCAACTCCGGCGCTTTTGAGGCTGGACTCTCCGGCATCAGAAAGGCTGAGTACAGATCGTCTTGTTTCCGACTCTGTGTGTTGTTTCGCGAGTCGGTGCTATAGACCGCAAGCAGCCCCCCATCAATCGCCGCGAGAGCCGGGCGGTTGTCGATCAGGTTCGACGAGTTCGCCAAGCGCTGGGGTACCGACCAGGCCTTGCCATCGTAGCGCAGGGCCGAGCTCACCCAGACCTCCCCCTGATTGACGGGACCGGGATGATGCCTGACGAAGAGCCAGAGGTCCCCCTCGCGCCCAACGGCAAGCCGGGGCACACTCCTATTCCTCGCGATCTTGTCGTCGAAGGCCGCTTCAAGCGAACCCGCAGGTTCCCAGAGTTGGTCGTCGCTCCAGCACTTCACCCGAACCGTCCGTTTGACATAGAGCGCGAACCCGGGATTCTTCACGAGCCCAACGTTCAGCACGGGACCTTCGTGGGCGAAGTCCTTACCCCACTGCTCGTCCCCTTCCTCGTAGGCGATCCAGACACGCCCCTCCTTGTCCGCCGCCAGGTGCGGCCGCCCCTCGAAGCGCGCCGAATCCGCCACGGTCTTGATTCCGGCATTGTCCCCGAGCGCAAGGAGCCGGACGTCGTAGTTGCCCCGATCATACGTATCCCAGGCAACCAGGACGTTCCCCTTACTGTCGGCGACGATCGCGGGGCTCCAGTCATTAGCGGGGCTCTGGGAGATCGCTCTGGGCTGACTCCACGCATGCCCGTCTTTCTGAGCGGCCGCCCAGATGTCGTAATTCCCTTCGCGCCAGCCCTGCCACGCAAACCAAACAGTCCCCTTCGTGTCTGTGGCAGCCACGACGTGGAAGTCAGAGCCTTCCCCGTGGGTCACGCGTACCACGTCGGACCAGGTCCCTTCTCCCCCCTTCGGCCCCGGAGGCGTGTAGGTACGGCGGAAGATTTCCCAGTCTCCCTTCACCTGCTGCGCCCAGGCGATCCAGACGACTCCATCACCGTCGACTGCAATCGTCGGCCTCCAAACGTCGAGGCCTCCTTCGGTCACGTCGATCGCCGGCTGCCACGCCTTGCCGTCGAAGCGCCGGAGCCGGATCTTATCTCCGTGCTTCGTGGGCACGAGCTTGTCGAAATCCTTGGCCTCGATCTCTCCGAACGGCCTCGGCGCTTCGGGACGATATTCGACATTCACCAGCCAGACCGTCCCATCAGCTCCCTGGGCCGAGGCAGGAAAATCATCCTCAAAACTCGGTCCCGTCATCCGAACCGCCGCGGCTTGCCGTTCGACCGTCGCGTCCCCTTCAAGAAAATGAGTCCTCTGGCCGGTGGGTAGGTCGGACGGCCGAAACTCGAAGTCGCCGTGATTGGTGCGAATCGTAACCTTCGCGCCCGCTGGAGCATCAAGGGTCGCTCTTAGGATGGGGGATGCCGCCGCAGCCTGCTTCTTTTTGGCCGCGGCCTTTTCCGCTTGCTTCTTCTTTTTGGCCGCAGCCTTCTTGGCCTGAACCGAGTCGATCGAGAACCGTCCCCCGTCGATGTGCGCCACCGCCCCTGAACGCACCACCTCAAGCCGGACCACCTGCCCCTCGGAGGGGACCACCTCCCCTTCCCACTGCCGCGCGGGTGGTCCATTCAACCCTAGCGCCACCTCGAACGCCTGCAACCCGCGCGGCATCGCCACCGGCTGCCCAGGCCGAGGGCTAGGCCCATCTCCCGGCAAGGCCTCCTCCACATCGTCCGTCTCGTGCGACGAACTCGACACGACCACGACAAAACCGAGCAGCAGTAACGTCACCCCCACGGCGACGGACTTCGCGACACCTGATCCCATCATATTTTTTCTCGTTTTCTCTGGCTCGAGACCAAAGTTGAGGAGAGATCTCTTTGTCTCTGAAAACGATCGAAAAAGTCGACTACCGAGGACACAACTTATAATTCATGCGCCCGCTCCAGGGGAAGGCGCTTACTCGCCTCCACCCGACGATCACAAGTCGCGCCACAAAGACAAGCGGATTAATCCGTCTATTAAACCCAGGTCCAAAGATCAAGTCTCGCCATCGCAGACGGCAACGGCCCTTCGATCATTCGCATGTTATTCTGTAGATCTCTTGACATTAAGGCATACGAACTCACTAAAATAAGATCAAAAAAACGTCTTGGCTCGATTTCCTGGGAGAAGTCATCGTTCCTTTTATTTGTGTCCTTTTTTCTTCTATTCATCACATCTTCAACTTTTCTCATAGCCGGTCATTCCTAGTCTTCTCATGAATCAAGCGATGACCAGAACGGCAACTCGTGAAACGAGGACGTTTGCCTACGAGCCCAAACAAGGTGGCTCGACCGCGGAGTACGAGCGCCCGCTCCGTCGGATAGCGGCGATCTAATTCGTCACTAGCTCCTTGTAATTCCCACTCTGACGATATCTTTGAATCCTAGTGAATTTGTCATCTTTCAATCCACACAAATGCTTGCAGCTTTCCTGGCATCGGCCCATGCGACGCGCCCCGCAATACACCGGCTGGCCTTAACTGACCTTCGCGTCGAAACACCCGCGATTCCAACGAGACCCTCCCTTTGGAATGAAATCCACCAAGCACCCACACGAGCCCCCGCCTGTCACCGTTCCACGGGACACAGTGAGATCGTGTGAAAACGAAATTTGTCGAGCCACTGATCGACGACACTCTACGCAGAACTGACATTAAGGATTTAGGGAAGACTTCCAAATGAGACGATCCCTTAGAGGAAACGCCAGTTGCATCAACTAAGTTTTTAGTAAAGCTCCACCAATACGGACATTCTCGATCTATAAAATCCAAATCTATTTGGATCCATTTTTCTCGAAAGCTCTTGTCATCGAAAAACTTCGATGCTACTTTTGAGTTCTTCCCAAAAAAAAGCTACAAATCGTTCTTCGACTTAGGGGACCGCCCATGGAGACCTACAATCCGTCTCTCTACATAGGTGCGGCAAGAGGCCGAGGATGCACCAAAACGATCAATGTAATTACCAGCAAACTTAAATCTTTGGGAGACTTTACGGGTAAGCGCCTTCTCGATGTCGGATGTGGCGGTGGCACTTTCACAACGCATCTCGGAGCCGGCTTTGAAGAAGTCCATGGAATCGACGTCCAAGAAGAGGGGCTAGAAAAGTTCCGCGCCGCGGTTGCGGGGGATCCGAAATACATCATTTCCAACATGTCCGCTTCGGCAATGGACTACCCCGATAGCCACTTTGACACGATTGTCACCATCGAGACTTTAGAGCATGTTCCCGACCTCCAGACAGCCTCTGCGGAGATCTACCGAACGCTCAAGCCGGGGGGCGACCTTCTAATCACGGTCCCTAATCGTTGGTTCCCCTTCGAGAATCACGGCATGCGGCTCGGCACCAAAGAATGGCACGGGCGCGTACCTCTGCTGACCTACCTGCCCTGGCTGCACCGAAGAATCTCGTTGGCTCGCGTGTTCACGGTGGCCAACCTGGATACTCTCTTCGTCCCACACGGTCTTAAGAGAACCAACGTCGACTATGCCTGGCCGACGTTCGAGCACGGCGGCAACGCCCTTCAGCCCCTCGTGAAACCCCTCTTCGGCGTCATGCGTGCCCTGGAAGCCTCACCGCTCCGTATGTTCGGAACCTCTGTGGTCGTGCGGTACGAAAAACCAGGAGTGTAGACTCAGCACGACTCATAGGGCGTGAGGGACGCAACTAACAAGATGCGTCCCTATCTTCAGCCTCTGGGCCTACCGAGATCTTATGTCCGGACGATATCGTCTTCCCGGAGCTCATTGGGCCCAGGTTCCGTCCACTGCCGTCGGACGGTAACCTCCCTTCAGCCAATCCTGAGGGAAGATAGACCAGATCAGACTCCTCCCTTCGGGATGAAAGTGCTTGTTGAAGTCAAACGCCTCCATATCGACGGAAAGCCGCTGCGCAAACGCCACCACGAATTCCCAATCATCATCACCCGTCAGCCCCAAATCATTCTTAAGCTGAGTGCTCACCGCGATCTTCCTAAGCGGAAAACAGCACTCCGTTCGATACGAAATCAAGCACTCCATCGCATATTGCTTGTCCGCCATCCATCCCGGAATTCCACTCGCTTGTCCTGTCGTAATTACTCCCATTCCGCACTTCGATTTAAAGGTTTGCAGGCGTTCCGAGTTGATTCCACGCAATCAGATAACTTGATACTTCACCGGGCCAGGTCAGGCGACGATGGCTCTCACCACGCAGATGAACGATCACCACACAGTGTCGGCTCATGAAGGGAATCTGGTGGGCGGAGCTTCGATGCCCAGCAAGGCGCGGATGAACATTGTCGTCACTCGCTTAACGTTGTAGCTCCACTCGAACATCGCCACGTACTGGTACAGGTACTTCTTGTGTACACCGCGGAAGGGCCGGAGGAAGTTTCGCGGGCCGGTCCACAGCCCCTCCAGCGTGTTGCAATGCACCTCGCGGACGTCATCGCGGACCCACTCGCCGTCCACGTGGCTCACCACCGAGCGCGGCCGGTGCATCGCAGGCAGGCCGTCGTACGCCATCCATTGGTCGGTATTCACATGCGTCGTCGGCTCGGTCGCTCGCCGCACGACCCGCTCCAACGCCGGGCCGTCGGAGTTCCCGACCACCATCAGCTTGACCTGGCCGCTGTCGCGGCCGGCCACGCCGCACACCGACGGTCGATCGCTGGCATACGTACCGTGGCCGCGCCGCTTGTTCGCCCGCCGCCGGGGCGGGTCCCCCGGGTCGCGGTGCGGCTCGCCTTTGTTCCCCCGCGTTCTGGTACGCCTCATCCGCCTCGACGTCGGAGTCCTCAAGGGGGTCGAGGTCGCGAAATTGGTAGGCCAGGTCCTGGAGCTTGTGGCGGAACCTCAGGAGTTCGAGCCGGTCGCACTCCAACTCGCGGGCCAGCCGCGCCGTCGACGCGCCCTGGGCGAATCCGCGGAGGATCAGCAGTCGCGCGACCGGCCGCCGCTTCGTGCCCTGCAAAGCCGTGCCGGTGAAGGCGTTGAAGACGCACCGACACGCCCGGCAGCGATATTCGAGGATCGGGTCCCGGTCGCGCCGGTGGACGTAGGACGAGTCAGCCCCATGACAGCGCGGGCAGGCCAGGCCCTCGGGGTGCAACCACGCGACCAGCTTATCGTAGCAAGCCTGCTCGTCCATCAATTCGATGATCGGGAAGTCCATGAGAGCCACTCCATCGGGCCGGGCGGTTGAGCAACTCCTGCAATCCCAGACTCCGGCGGCACCAGACGGAAGTCAAGCGTCTCTCACCGAATTCCCCTCATGAGCCAACAAGCGAACCTGGCCATAATTCAGGGCCGACTACTTCGCCGTGACCTCGATTGTCACCTTGTGAGACTTGACGGTTAGGGTCGTTCCACCGGGGGGCTTCCATTTGTAGATGGCCTCGACCGTATACTTGCCCGGCCTGATCGGATGCTTTTTCTTGTCCACCTGCTCGAAGAGCACAACACGCTTACGATATGTCTCGCCAGAATTAAGAGTGAGCATTTGTGGATGGAACTTCACGGATGAAAAGATATCGCCGTAAGCTTTCAGGCTCTTGGGTAAAATCTTGCCGTTCTCATCCTTGACGTCGAGGTCAAGATAGGTAAGGGGGTGACAAAGGTATTCGATCTTGATGGGCTCCGACGAGGTATTCTTCAGAGTGAATTCCCCCGTAAACTCGCCAGGATCCGAATTCGATCTCTCTGCAACGTGGAGATGACATTCCATCTTCTCCAGCCCCGGACTTTTCGTGGGTACATCAACGGCGACCAATGCGAACGAAGTGACCACCAATAAGCCGACTTGCCTCAGATCGATCCGGATACGCACGACCAGTGCTCCATAGGGTGGATCTTAGTGAGATGGCTTCCTTGGCCACTCCCCATCAAGTCCTCATGATTCTACTTTGCTCATAGATTGCTTACTGTGGCTGGTCGTTGGGCGAGGGATACAACCGCTCTTCATCAAAGCCGAACGACTTGGCCAACTCTCGGTAACCCAGTTTTTGGTGTCGTGACGCGTCTCTACAGGGGCCTGACGCAACCGACTTTCGTGGGCCATAGTGCTGAATGCTCGAAATATTGTTGCAAGTACTTGTTTGAACGGAGTATCTATCGCGGGTCGCCACTTCCAAATCAAACCCCGCGATGCACAACCTGTTGTATCACTAATTGCGACGGTACCACCCTGTATCATCGCCGTAAAGTTTTATGAGCTCTTTCAACGTACTGCTACCCTGTGGCTCCTTGCCGTTCTTCGAGTTGAACGTAGTCTTCTGAAGGTCGATCTTGCCATTATTCATCACAAGGCAAGACAGGGTCGCGCTGTGACTAACTGTTTTTGCCCCGGTCTTTGGGTCTTTTTCCCAGAAGATCACGATATCGCCTTTCTGGGCGAATTTATAGAAGATCGGGGTGTAACCGTCTTTGAGCAGCGTCGGCACAGAATCGCCCTCGGGAGAAAAAGGTCCACCGGGGGCCGTGCTACCGCCGAAGGTGAGCCCATGGCAGTTGAACTGTAGATTCTCAGGCGCACCTGGGTTGGGTCCCCAGATCGTGATCGGGTTGCCGGCCGAGTCTGGGACCGAAAATTCAGTGCCCGAAGGACCATCGGGCCACAGCCGGGCTGGCCCAACCGGCTTGCGCATGGGCCAGTTGATGAGCCCGCCATTCAGGCCTTCCTTGTCTTGTAGACCATTGGGGTCTATCATGTACGAGGGTTCATTCTCTACGTACCGATAGAGATCCGTGTCCCCTGCGCTAAACCCCGACGGATCCAAGCTCGTCCACCTTCCCGTCCCCGGATTCTCGACCCGCTCCACGGCCAGATTCAGCCCGGTGGTGGTGTCCCGCGTCAAGCCAGCGAAGCCCATCATCCGATCGCCGTTCGACGGACTGGACTCATCCAACAGCGTCCCGAACACGCTGTAATCGACGTGGTCGATGATATTCCCGGAGTTGTCGATCAGATCACGGACCGTCCCAAGGCGGTCGGGGAGATACCACGCCACCGCGCCGCTGGCCGACTGCCGCGATAGCACGGTATCCACAAGCTGCCCGGCACGGCCATTCAGATAGCGTGTTGCCAAGGAACCCGACCCGGTGAAGTCCATGATAGGATCACTGCCGTCGTAGAGCGTCCAGGCCTGTGTTCCATTTTCGTTGGTGCCGATGCGGTTATCGAGGGCGTCGTAGGTGTAGGTCGCCTGCTCCAGAGTCGTCCCTGACGAATTCTTCTCCACTGCGCCGGTCATCCGATTGCGGAAGTCATAGGTATACGTCCACACGTTGCCCGAGGACGTCTGCGTGGCCGTGATCATGTTGCCGTCGGCGTCGTAAGTGTACGTCCACCCCGGCGAGGTTGTCTGCTCATTCCCCGTACTGGTCGTGTAGCCGGTGCCGGTCTGGTTGCCGTTGCCATCCCAACTGAAGCTTTCATTGGCGAAAGACGCATTGGTGTGGGTGACGCTCATGAGTTGACTATTGTTGGTGTAGCCGTAAGTCAGCGTGTCGTTCGAAGTTCCCGAGTTCCACGTCCGCGTCTCCTGAGATAAGCGGTTGGCGGCATCGAGCGTGTAGGCGTAGGAGGCAACGACGGTGCCGGCTGAGGTCTTGTCAGTGATGCCGGTGAGACGTTCGGCTTGATCATAGGAATACGTGGTGCCGACGACTTTGTTGCTTCCCGTGAGATCGCTGTAGCGGCTTAAGGCCGTTAGCTCGCCGCCTTGGTCGTAGATGAAGTCAACTCGCGTCGAGTTGACTCCCGTCCCTGATTGGGTAAGCGTGACCAACTCGTTTCTGGCGTCGTAGACGTAACTCGTTAGTCCACCGAGGCTGTCATCAAGACTGGTTCTATTACCGGTCTGGTCGTACCCGTAGGTAAGGGTTACCTGAGGCAAACCGGTGGTGCCCGCATCCGAGTCCAACGTCAGGCGGTTCGCGTTGTCGTAAGTGTATGCGTACTGGCTGGAATTATCCTGAACCTTTGTCTCGCGTCCGGCGGCATCATAGGTAACGGTCATCGTGTAGACGGCCGAACCGCCAGAGACCCATTTTTCGCCCGTCTCACGATTATCCGCATCATACCCATATTGTGTGACATGTCCGTCGCGGTCGGTCATCTGCGTGACGTTACCTGCCAAATCGTAGGCGTAAGTAGTGACATGGCTCAGAGGATCTGTCACCGTGGTATTGTTGCCTGCCGTGTCATAGCCATACGAGGTGACGTTGTTGTCTGCGTCGGTGACACTCAACAACTCAGAGGCTACGTCGTAGGCATAAGTCGTCGTTCCGCCGCCCGACGGCTGCGTCTCGCTGATTAGGCGGTCGCGAACATCGTAAGTGTAGCTTGTGATATGACCAAGAGGATCCGTCTTGGTAAGCATATTGCCATCAGCATCATAACTATAGCTTGTCGTATGATTTAGGGCATCGGTTACGGCTGTCTCTTGATTCAAGGAGTTATAAGAATAGCTGGTGACGTGATTCAATGCATCCGTGACGAACGCTAGATTGCCGTTAGCGTCGTAGCTATACGTTGTCACGGACGAGCCGCTCGCAGAGACGTAGGGGAGCGTCTCCGCCAGCAGCTCACTTCGGCTGTTGTACAAGTAATTCGTCGTGTTGCCGTTTGGGTCCGTGCTAGAAGTCAGTTCGCCGTCGAGGTCGTAAATGTAAGTCGTTCGGTTGCCGTCCGCGTCTGTCGTTCCAATTTCTCGGTTGGCGCCATCGTAGGCATATGTAGTCTGATGGCCAAGCGGGTCGGAAATGGCGATCATGTTGCCCGCGGCATCGTAGGCGTATGTCGTCTGCCGGCCAGTCCCTTGATTGGCCGGGTCGGTCATACCGACCACCTCGTTCCGCGCGTTGTAGCTGTACGAAGTCACGTGGCCCAACGCGTCAGTCACCGTGAGTAGGTTGCCGTCGGCGTCATAGGTGTACGACGTGGCCTTGCCTGCTGCCGCCTGGAGAGGGTTCTGCTCCGAAAGAACGCGACCGGCTTGATCGTAGGTGAACGTCGTCACTCGCCCCAACTCGTCCTTTATCGACGTGATATCCCCGGCTGAGTCGTAGCCATAGACAGCCTGGGGCGATCCTGGGCCAGGATATGTGATCGTCGTCAAGCGGCCTTTCGCGTCGTAACCATACGTCGTCGTGTTGCCGTTGCGACTTGTATCCGTCAGAACTTGCCCGGCCGAGTTATAGGTCCAATCTTCGTGTAACCCATCCGGGTCGGTTCGTCGTAAGACATTGCCATGACTATCCAGGGTGAACGTAGTGGTGTTACGGTTGAAGTCGGTAATCGACGTAGGAACACCAAAGGAATCATTGTAAACGATCGATTCAACGCTGCCGTCAGGCAGCGTGATCGATGTGACGTTTCCATTCATATCATAGGTGTATGTTGTTACTCTTCCCAAAGCATCCGTCACAACCGCCGGAAAACCCTGCCTGTTGAATTTGGTGGTGGTAGTAGCGCCGGTTGCATCAATGACACTTGTGGGATGCCCCATCCAGTTCAGGGTGATCGTTGTGGTTCTACCGTCAGGGTCGGTAACTGTTCCCTGAAACGTACTGGCGAGCGGCAAGGGGCCAGTCCCTCCTCTTGCCACCAGGCCACTCTCTTCCGCGCCGGAGACGTGGCTAGACGATGTGCCATCATACAGTGTCTCGCTGGTCAAACGGCCAAGGCTGTCATAGTGCGCTGTCGCTGTCTGGCCGTTAGGATCGATCTCGGAAGTAATCTGGTGATTGGAGGGAGTTGCATAGCCGTACTGCGTTGTCGCGCCATCAGGGTCGACGATCTTCGTTAAATTGCCCGAAGAATCGATGGTGATCGTGGTGATACGCCCGGCGGGATCAATGATCTGACTAAGATGACCCGACGAATCGTAGGTCAACGTCGTGACCAAACCGACCGGATCGGTAATGGTTTGTAGCGAACCCCCGCCATTTTGACCGGAGGGTACGTAAGTGTAGCTGGTGGTGTTTCCGTTCCGATCCGTTTCCGAGGTTTCTCGACCCGTTGAACTCAATTGGATGACTGTGCCATCAGGATAAGTCCGTGTCGCGGTACCATTGCTGTTGTGTACGAGCGTCGACGGATCACTGGACGGCCCACGCCAAGCCGCCACGGCAGGAGTTCCATTGAATGGAGCCACGGCCAGGAGTTCCGACGCTGCCAAAACAGTCCCAGGAGAGCCTGTCACAGAAACTGGGGCGTATGCTGTGGGAAGGAGTTGGTTGGAAGCGGTATCAGACAGCAGTGTCCAAATCCAACCCGTTCCATCGGTCATGGCGATGCTTGGTTTCCCGGATCCATTAAGATCCCCCATCACAATGTTGCCGACCTGGTCACGGGTGGGCTCTGCCCCCATGGGCAAGAGCGTACCCATCGACCATACCCCGCCGCTCGACAGAGGAACCATCGCAAGAAACTCGCCGGAATCGCCAAGCAATGGAACGGCCACCTCAAGCCCACCACTTGTTCCTTGAAAATCTCCGGCGACTAGACCTTGCACCGCAAAATCAGCATGCCCTGGTGTTTGATAGGACGACACGAACTGAAGGCCGCCGGATGACAGTTGATCGTAAAGATCCAACATTTCGAACGGACCAGCACTGTCGTAACTGGTCGTACTGTCTTCCTCGACAATCAGATCTGCTTTGCCGTCACCGTTAACATCTGTCGCAAACACCCCCTTGGCATTTCCTCCTGGCAAGACAAGGGCCGTGGCCGACGTCATCGCGCCACCGCCAGTTGAATACATGATATATACATGACCTGAATTTAATGACGCAAACACCAAGTCATCCATGCCGTCGCCATTAAAATCACCAACCGCCAAGGAGTCTGGTGTATTGGGATCATCGGAGCCTGGATTGAAGGCAGGCGTATTCACTGGCGTATTGCTAAACGTTCCGTCGCCGTTGCCAACAAAAACATCGACAAAATAGTAGCCATTCGCTTGATGCTGATGATCCGAAGCCAACAACACAGCAATATCTTTGATACCATTAGCATGACCGTCAAAATTCCCAATGACGACGCCCTTGATGTCATTGCCGCTCGGCAGTCCGGCACTCCAACTCGGTGTAAAACCTCCCGAGCCATTGTTGAGAAAGGCCTGAACCTCTCCCAACAAACTCACTTGAACTAGGTCGGGCCGACCGTCGCCATTAAGGTCTCCCGTGGCTATTCCCAAAGCACCGAGACCACTCGGAAACGATGCTGCGGAGAAACTGCCCGATCCACTGTTGGAGAGAACTTCCGGAGTGCCACCAGTGGTGATTGCCAGGTCTTGGACCTTGGTCTGGCCACTGTTGTAAACCGGGTCGAACTCTTCGGTTCCTTGCTGGCCCTGAGTCGTGAGGACGGAGCTTCCAGGCTGAAATTTCTTCTGTAGCCCTCCTATGCTCCAGCCAGCCCCAACCGCATTCGTGGAGTCATTCACGATGTTAATGCTGCCTTGATCGGTCGAGGTCGTTGTTACGGCCGACGATCCGGTGCCGAAGGTCTCCGTCACCGTGATTGTGTACGGATAGGAACCCGACCCAATAGCGGTTCCATTGTATCCTAAGGGAATACGATAGGTGGTTCCATCAGCCATGTTAGCGGGAGGTGTATACGTCGTCGGAGTTCCCTGAACGACGCCGGCGACCGTGAGTTGCCCGGTGATCGAGGTGATCGAACTGGTTTCCGAATTGATCGGAGTCGTCAATTCATATTGAACAATCTGGATAGGATTGGCCTGAAGCGAACTGTATTGAAGGTCGATACTATGGCTCATTCCTTGTGACTGATAGGCAATCGTCTGATGATCCTGGAAATACTCTCCGGTCGAAAGCCCCGCATCAGAGGCCAAGGCCATTTGTGGTCCTTCTGTTCCCGTTTGTGTGCCTGGGAAGGACCCCACGGGCGCCGCCGACCCATCGGCAGTTGGCTGGCATCCATCGCAGGTACCTACGGGGGTGCCTGAGGGCGCGTCGGGCGCCGTCACAATGCACATCGACAGAGGTTGTCCAGGACTGTTATCCTGCGCCGTGATGGTATCCGAGGCTACCTTAGGAGCCTTGAGAGGCACCGGAGTTGTGGTCGACATCGTTTTCCCGTCGTCCGAAACAACCATCTGGGCAACCGCATCGTGCCCCCCGGTCGTCATGTTCACCAGGAGTAGGCTCATCTTCGCGCCGGGTTTGTAGCCCGCGGAGTTAGGGAGTGTCAACTGGATGGGCTTGGTGACGTCGACTCCGGTCGTCTTAACCAACAGCATTCCCCCCGTCACACCAGGGGGCATATGTTGGGCGGATAATGAAGCTGGCAGCTCGGCTAGAGACAACGAAGCCGTCGAAGTACTCGCGGCCGTTATTCCCGAGGCAGTGGGCTGAAGTTGCAGATCGAATCCAGGCACCGCAGCATTGGTTAAGTTCAAAGATTGTGATGTGCTGGTCAGTGCAAAATCTGCTGCTGAGGACCAATTGATTTTGGGAAGAATCAAAGCCTGAGACAAGACATTATTTCGGTCGGTATACGGATCATGACCCAGGAGTTGCGCCACCGGAGACACCAAGGCCAATCGGTCCTGTGCCGTGGCAAGCGCTCCGCCAGCACTTAGAGGACCGGGATTACTGGGAATATCAGTGAGCGTGAAATTCCCCTGAGAGTCGGTCATCGCGCCGGAAGAACCAATCGTCACCGGAACATCGGACAAGGGATTCCCATTTTCGTCGACAACGCGTCCCGAGATCTGAGTGCTCGTGGAAAGAGCGTCTGTTACGGTAATGGGCACGTTGACCGTCTTCGAGACCATGCCATTCGAGATACTTAGGGAGAAGTCGAGCTCGCCCCCTTGACCGGGAGCCGGAGCAAACACAAGCTCTACGGTGCCAAGGTTAAAGGTCATATTTGCTGGCAGTGGTTGCGGCGTAATGGTGTAGGTAAGCCCTGGGCCGCCGAGTCCCTCACTAGGGATGGTCACATCAAGAGTACTTCCCACAGAGACAGAGAGAGGATCTTGAGCGATCTGGACCGGCGAAGTTGGAGCGGTTGACAGAGACGGGCTCGAGTTAGGCTGGAGATGCTATAGGCGGCGTGGCAGGCTGGTTCCCAGATGCGATGGGAGAGGAAAGCTGCGGAGTCGTCGTTGCTGACGGCGGCGTTAGCAGAGCGGCAAGATGATGATAACTGGTATAAGTCGGATGGGATTGTAACTCCACCTCCAGTAGTGTCCCCCAACCGTTCATGGCTGCGTAGGCCGAGTGCTTTACAAGCTCGTGCGAGAGACCACTTAGACCGAGCCGACTCGCATCACGCGAGTTGTGAGCCAAGTTCCAAGAATAAGCATCCAGGTCCGGTCGAGAAGTCGCTGAAATAGAAGCAAAAGATCTCTTTAATGCAGAATGACCGTGCGATATAAAATTCAACATATTATCATGATTTAAAAGTATATGTTTTTCCAATGTTTCGACGTTGAGGCCTAGGGGTTTTCGCACGGGACGGCGAGAATGTCGACTCATGGTGTCAGCCTCACGTTGATATAAGTCGTCTATCGTGCAAGTGAATGCGGTTAAGAAAAATGGAAGCGCATAGAACCAACGTGCATTGAAGCTGTACTTGGGCCACAATGCCATGGAAAAAGGCGGCGCGCAACCATTCCCGGGGGGAGGGAACGCTACGGTCTCTGAATTTAACGAGACTTCGTAGAACTACCGCGGATTTGCATTGAAGGGGTCAATCTATAACTGTTTCGGACTTCGCCAACGACAGAACTTTAAAACTAGACCATTAGCGATGCCAAGCATCCGTCTTAAGAAACATTAACCTAGCCTCTTTTTTTGGCCAAATACTTCTAGCTCACAAGAAGTTACGTTTGACGATTTAATTTCGGTCTTTTCCCATTGAAAATAGATTTCGGCAGGGCATTAGAGACTCACGGCGGTAAAAACCTAAGACACATGGATTTGACTGAAATTTTTCGTGAGCCTCCTAAATTCAAAGAACGCGCAATCCTCTGGTGGCGAAACAGGACGGATCTTTCGCACAGCATCAACGGTGATTTCTTCTCCGATGTTTTGTCCGACAACGGCATGTTGACGACTGATTTGTTCTTCCCACGGAGCATACCGTCCTCACGGTCGCTCGCACCGCGCTTCAAAAGCACGGAGGCAACTCAGGACGTAGGAAACGAGATCGCCGCATTGAAGGCTCTTCACACGCGCGAGTGCTACGCGGCTTCGAAATCGCCGAAAGATTCCAACGAGATGCTCCGACTCACTCCGCAATGTAAACACCGACGTCTATCGAGAGAGGACTATTCAAGAACCACCGAATCATTTCAATAAGCATCATTGGAAATCACCTCTCCCCCTCCGCGGGTGACGAGAGCGCGAAGGGTGATAAGGTTGATCGTCTCTTTCAGGAACTTCACCGAACCATCGGCAAAGAGTGCATTGAAGCCGCCGGAGAAGTGTCCGCCGAGTTGAGTGAGGGGTTTCGCCTGTATGAAATTTAAGGGATTTTCACCATCGAACGCCATTTCGGCGTCCGGTTTGGTCCAGGGGACGGCTTCACGAGCCTCAACCACGGCAATGGTGTTCGACGTACCGTCGGTTACCCCAGTGAATGACACCCCCTCTTTCGGCGTAGGGTCGAAGAGTGTCCCCACGCCTGAATACGTCCGGTAGTAAGTCGTCCCCACGGGAGTCTTGGCTCCTGGCAAAGCAAAGGTGCTGGGCATGCGGGCGATGAGAGGCTTGTTGTGAGGACTATCCCAGGGCTCGTCGAGATGAAACTCGTTGTAAAGAGGCCCCTGCCCAATGTACGGAAGGATGGCAACACGCCAGCTCAAGAGTGGCTTGCCGTCGTTGTTACGAGACGCGACGGGGGGCAAGCTCTCATTCGCTGCATGGAAGTTGTGAAGAGCCAGGCCAATTTGCTTGAGGTTGTTGACCGACTTGGCACGGAGCCCCGCCACGAGGGAGGCTTGCCGAGCCGGCAAAGCCACGGCAAGAGCAATCGGCCAGGTCACCGCAGGGTTGAAGAGAGGGAACGCTTCGCGTGAGAGAAATTCGATACCCTCGTCGTTGGCACTCACGCTGTACCAGGCGGGAAACAGGAAAGGGCGCAGGTCGTCCGGCGCGGGGATCAGGTCCGGGTCAACCGCAACCACCCCCTTGGGACCAGACCGCACCGGCTGAGCGCGGACGGCAACACGCCCGCGTGCCATCATCTGGAACGGGGCGTTGGGGGCGAAGATACCCGTGAAACGGCGCAGATCCACAATTTGTGTCAGCACGGGCAGGTTTGCGGTAAGCTCCGCCAGGAGAGACGACCGGTCATTGCGGACCCAAAACATCGTCATGGTCTTCGGGCACTTACCGAGGCCAACGGCCAGCGGATCACCCGAGGGCGGTCCGCCCGACTGCCCCTCGAGAGCCAGCGCCGCGCGGGCCGCGTCGGGCGTTGTGGCCACGACAAGGTGACGCTTACCGAGCATGAGGGTCGGCCTCACGCCCGCCGGTAACGGAAAAAGCGTAGGCCAAACCGAAACACGATAGCCCTTCTCACTCCCTGGGAGCGGCCGGATCTGAAGCTTGGGTTCCTCTCCCTCTCCTCCGCCGTTATGTGTTGTGAAGATCTGGTTGATCCCCTTGACCACGTCATCAAGCACTTTGCCATACGCAACGGGATCATCCACCTCGATCATCAGCGTGGCTCGAGGAACGTTCATCAATCCCAGAGCCAAACCTGACAGGGCATTCGAGGGAGCACTCACCTTCGAAGGCACCGAGCTCAGAAGAAACCGTGGCCCCAGAGGAGCCAGGATCTCTTCCTTGAGTTTTCGCCCTGTCGTTTTTTCGACCTTCTCGAAAATCGCGTCGAAAGACGCCCGCTCGTTGGCGTTAAGAGACTCGGCGAGTTCCGAGAGTAACTCGAGAACCGACGCAGGCTTAATCGAGGCCGCCAGAAACCCGTCGAGTCCCGGCGACCAATGAGAAATTCCCTTCAAGTCAAAAGAGGGCTGATCAAACAGCGCGACGGCGCCGGTCCGGGGCGCGGGGGCCATCAACCTCACGCGAGACATCAACGCTTCCCCTTCAAATCCCCAACTGGACTCGACCCGGCGAATCGTGTCGAGTCCGAGCGCCGCGGCCTTCGGAGACCACGCCGGTATGGCGGAGACATCGAAAAACGCCCATCCGATCGGTGTAAAGGGTGTATTTTCTTTCACTAAAGACGAACGCACAGGATGCGCAACGGCATTGGGACGCTTGGCTTCGAGAACCTCGATGATGTCGTCCGCCCCCCCAGCGCTCAGGAGACTAACAACAAAATCCTCCCCCTCGAACCACCAGGCGTACCCCGTCCCCCCTGCGTCGACCATCTGAGAGACTTGCCGCGAGCCGGGTTTCTTCACCGTTTCCGGAGCCGTCCCATAGGCCGCGTTCCTCGCGTCGATCAAACGCTCTAAGGCGGGCCGTATCCCCTCCCGTCCTCCGCCACGCACAACCATGACCGCACAGGCTGGCTTCGTTGCCCCCGCCCTCCCACTAAAGCCAAACGCGAACCCAGAGCGGAAGGCATGTTCAACAATGGCGATCACATCCGAACCCGCTCCCCCCTTGCCCCGCGCCGAACCGCCGAGAATCCGATCAACCGCCTGCGAGGCAAGATGCTGAAGCATCGGTCCCGCCGTCGTCTCGTTCAAGATCCGATAGGTCGACGTCTTCCGCCAATCATCGCCATGAACATTGAACCCTTCGAACTCGCCAAGAGCGATCAGGTCCTCCCGAGGAAAGTAGCGAGCCAGGGGAGCATCCTCTCCCTTTCTCGCTGGCTCCTCACCCATGCCAATCGAACCACTCGCCAAGACGATCCCAATGACGAGAGCCATGTGGCTCACACAAGCCATCCTTGGTCTCCAGAAAGAGAAGCCTCGTCGCATGGCGTCGTCCTTTCGCGATGTCAAAAGGAAGGGATATCGGCATGACTGCGACCATGTCACGGAATGCGCCCGTTACCAAGTTCGCAAATGACCACTCCCACGACTGCGGAGTTAGGCTTAGTCGTGCTCTCTTTAGCCAAGAGTAACTTCAATAAACGATAGTGCGTTTACCAAAGGAAAAGCACCCCGGCTCTCGGCTTACAATAAGACATGCCGTGAATATCAATCTGAACGACATCGTAGGAAAGGGGCCGGATAACCAGCAACAAAAAAAGAGGCGGAAACCGGCGATTGTTACCGACACGTTATACCGATGCACCCGTAAGATAAGGGGAGAATCCGCGCCGAGAAGATCGGGGGATTCTCTTGTTGGACTCGACGGGGAGTCCCATTGCCTCATCAACGGATGAAGGTTTTCCCAACGGATGACGCGGCCCTACGGCAAAGGACAGGGTGTTGGGATGTGTTTAAGAATCGACGTGGAAAGGAATCCAAAAAAATCAGCGCGACCGAATGAGAATTATCTTGCAATCGTTGGACAGGTCCATTAGGCTTGCGGATCTCAAAATGTCCCTCGCGTGATTGCTATTCGGGGTTCCTCGAGGCACTCATTCGGGTTGAAAAAGGGACATTTGGGAATGGGCCCCTTTCGGGTGACCTGTTCCAGTTTCTAAGCGGTATTCGCGTACATTCGTCTCGAACAACGTCTGATTGGTGTCGGCAGATCCGGGGCTGTCCCCCCCTGGTCCTTGGTCTGCCTCGGCGGCATCGAAGGAGATGCTCCGATGAAGACCCTCAGCGCAGGAGTCCATCCACCCATGGTGTTGCAAGGCAATGTTTGCCGCTGGGGAGCGCTGCGCGCAGCAATTCCATTCTGCGCCGCCGCCCTCACCCTCACCTTCCTACCTGCCTGTGGCTCTGGAGATTCCGGGGCTACACCACCCGTAGCGCCGGCTCCATCTTCCGCCATCGCGCCCGATGCTGGAGCACAGAAAGGCAAGAAACCGGTGGATACGATGACGCGTCGCGAGCGTCAAAAACTCGCGCGGGAAAAGAAGTCTGGGTCCGGGAGCTAGGCGCTCCTCGGACGACATCGTTGTTTGCATCTCCTCGTTCGCACGCTTGATCTGAGCGTCGTAGGTCGTTCTTCGTCCGTATTTTCAGTTCCATATTCATGTCTCGGAGGATCGGTATCATGCGCGGATCCGTCTGCCGACAAGGGGCCAATCGCGGTTTCACCTTGATTGAGCTCCTGGTGGTCATCGCCATCATCGCCGTCTTGATCGCCTTGCTTTTGCCCGCCGTTCAATCGGCTCGTGAAGCAGCTCGCCGTGCCCAGTGCGTCAACAACTTGAAGCAATTGGCCCTGGCCTGTCACAACTATGAAAGCGCCAACGGCACCTTCCCCATGGGGAAGAACCAGCAATTGTATCTTGATCCGGGTGGTAACACTCAGAAGTACCACGATGGTTGGGGGCAGTTCGGCGCCTTGCTCCAGTTCACGGAGCAGACCGCTCTCTATAACGCCATCAACATCTCCCTCGGGATTTATCAGCTCCGTAATAGCACCTTCCCGGCCATCGGTATCACCACCCTCTGGTGCCCCAGCGACGGTGTGATTCAAGGGCTGCGATTCTACGAGCAGCAAGCGGGATGGGACGGCAGCACCATCGGCATTTGCTACACGAGCTACGGCGGCGTCATGGGAACCTTCATGTCGGGCGCGAAGAACGCAACCCGCCTTGCCGCTGAAAACGGTATGTTCCCAGACACCGGCCAGCCCACCTGGACCCAGGGCGGCTGGGGCACGCAAGCACCGGTCCGAATCTCAAGCGTGACGGACGGAACCAGCAACACGATGCTCTTCGGTGAGCGTGCCCAGGGCAAGCTCAGCCAGGTTGGCTGCGGCCCAGGAGGCGGTTGTGACTTCGAAGGAAACGGCTGGTGGGCCGACTCTGACTTCGGCGACGCTACCGTCGCAACGTTCTACCCCCTGAACATGAAGTCTGGCCCGAACACCCCTGGGGCCTCGTGCGATCCCTCCAACCCGTACACGATGGCCGCGTCCAGCTTCCACTCTGGTGGTGCCAACTTCGCCTTCGCGGACGGTTCGGTCAAGTACATCAAGGATTCGATCTCGACCTGGAACTGGCAGGTGATGACCCGCGACGCTAACTGCGTTCCCATCACCAACACGGGTGCCGGCACGATGCCCGGCGTCTACCAGCAGCTCTCCACCCGCAACGGTGGTGAAGTGATCAGCTCTGACTCGTACTAAGAGACGAGTCGGTCTCGAAACCTTCGAGGGCCGGAACGCAACCGTTCCGGCCCTTTGGAGGGCCCGGGTCATTCGCCTCCGCACAAGGGTGCGAATTTCCTGCGCGGTGAGCATCGCCGACGGCCATTGCCCGGCGCAAAAGGCTGGCGGACGTGTTTGCCCGTCAAGGAAAGATTTTGGCGACGAGAAGCCTTGAAAAATCCGTCGACGAGCTCGATACGAAGCTGTGGAGCTCGGGCTCCGTGTTGTCCCGGTTGCGAGGCGATGAGAGGCATCCCGACGATTTGCGATGATTCTCTTTTGCGACTGCGCCGCCCGGACAACTTAGGTCCGGCCCCTTTGTGCGTCCGAAAACGGACTTTCTGTTCAAGACACTGGCGGCGAAGTGAGGCGCAATGCGTCTGCGGTGGCTAGCGATTGTTGTTGGCATCAGTATGTGTGCGGCTCTCTGGGGGGCCGTCACGACTTTCGACGCCCGCCGCTTTCATGATGCCTACGAGACTGCTAAACGGGAAATGGCCGCCGGCCGTTACGGAATCGCCCGCCAACAACTGACGGATCTCGAAGCGCGCTGGCCGGGTCGAAGCGAGGTCGCATACCAACTTGGTGTCTGTGAATACTCCCGCGGCAAAGCCGAGGGAGCGATGGCCGCCTGGGAACGCGTACCGATCGCCTCCACGTTCGGCCTGAAGGCCGCGGTCGGCCGTGCGATGATCCTCAGCGGCGCAGGGAGATTTTCCCCTGCGGAAGAGATCCTTGAATCGGCTCTCCGAGAAAGCAAACAGGGGAGCGACGAGCTCAGATCGGCCCTTAATCTCCTGCTCCGGCAAGAAGGGCGTTCCGCCGACGTCAGACGCCTGATCATCAATTCATGGCCTTATGCCTCGGATCCCGCCTACGTTCTCAGGCAGCTCTTCCTTCTCGATAACTCCGCCTACCCCCTGGAAGCCGTCCAGGCGATGCTTAAGAAAGGGGACCCGCAAGACGACCGGGTCTGGCTGGGACGGGCCAATCTGGCAACGCGCCTGGGACACTTCGAGGAAGCTTCGGGCTTGCTCGACGCTTGCCTCAAGCGACGCCCCGATGACCCAGCCATTTGGCGGAGTTTGCTGGACCTCGCTCTCGCATCCGAAAATGTCGAATTGGCATGGAAAGCGTTGGCGAAACTACCGGCGGGTGAACTCACTTCCGTCGAATTGCTGGACCTTCGCATCTGGCTGAGCTCTCAAGCCAAGAACCAGGAAGAGGAAAAGAAGGCTCTCTCAGCCTTGCTCGAAGAAGAGCCGGGCCATACAAAAACACTCGAACGGCTCGCGACGCTCGCATGGAATGCGAGTCAACATGATGAAGCGACGCGTCTGAACCGCCGCAAGGCCGAGGTCAACGAGATCAAGGATCGCTATCGATCCCTCACCTCTCGAGACGACCGACTCAAATACGCGGGCGAGCTTGCAAAGCTTGCCAACCAGTTGGGGCGCCGCCTTGAGGCCAAAGGGTGGACGGATCTCGCTCGTTCCGGGGCGAACGTTGCCGGCCAGATTCGGCAACCACTCAACGAAGAGGCGAGCGCAAACCTTTCCGGACGCTCACTCGCCGACCTGCTTGCCGACCTTCGCCCCAAGGATCTTCTCACAACAACTGCGGTCCCCAGCCGCCCAACCCCTGAATTCAGTGATGACGCCGAGGCTGTCGGACTGCGATTCGTCCACGACAACGGCCACACAGCCAAGCGCCCCCCGCCTCCGGAAACCATGAGCGGAGGGGTAGGCATCATCGACTACGACGGCGACGGCTGGTACGACGTCTACGCCGTTCAAGGGGGCCCCTTTCCTCCAGGCGAGGCCTCGGAGCGGGATGGAGACCGACTCTTCCGAAACCGAGGAGATGGCACATTTGAAGACGTGACCATTACCTCCAAGATTGGTTCTTTCGCGCACGGATATGGCCACGGCGTAACCGTCGGAGACTATGATAACGACGGCCACCCCGACCTCTTCATCACCCGCTGGCGCTCCTACGCGCTCTACCGCAACCGAGGCGATGGCACATTTGAAGATGTGACAACGGCTGCGGGTTTTGGTGGGAACCGGGACTGGCCGACATCCGCGGCATTTGGCGACCTTGACTTCGACGGCGACCTCGACCTCTACGTCTGCCACTACCTGGTCTATGATCCGGCCAACCCCAGGCGCTGTTCTCATCCCGAGAAACCTGAATACCACGAATGCAGCCCGCGCGATTTTGACCCGATCCCCGACCATGTCTTCCGCAACGACGCTGGCCGGTTCGTCGACGTCACGGCGGAAGCAGGAATCGTCGACCCCCACGGCCGGGGATTGGGAGTCGTCATCGCTGACCTCGATGATGACAATAAAGTTGATATCTTCGTGGCCAATGATATGTCGGCCAATTTTCTCTTTCACAATCTCGGCGGTTTCAAGTTCGAGGAGACCGCCCTCCTCGCGGGAGCGGCCGGAAGCGCGAACGGCGACTATCAGTCGGGAATGGGTGTGGCCTGCGGAGACATCGACGGCGACGGGCGTCCCGATATTGCGGTCACCAACTTCTACGGCGAATCCACAACCCTCTTCCAGAACATTGGCGGCGGCAACTTCAGCGATCGCACCGCAGCGCTCGGGCTGGCAGTCCCTAGTCGCTACCTGCTCGGATTCGGCATCGCGTTTCCCGACGTGGACAATGATGGCCACCTCGACCTGATGAGCGTCAATGGACACATTCACGATGGCCGACCTCAATATCCGTGGATGATGCCCGTTCAGCTCCTTGTCGGAAGTGATGGGGGACGATTGACCGACGTGACCCGCCAGGCCGGCCCCCCCTTCCAGCCCCTTCGCCTGGGGAGAGGCCTGGCCGTCGGAGACCTGGACAACGACGGCCGACTCGATGGTCTCGTGCTGGCGCAAAACGAGCCCCTTTCTTACTTTCACAACCAGTCGAAAGTAGGTCACTTTGTGACCTTCCTCCTCGAGGGGCGCACCTCGAACCGAGACGGCGTTGGAGCCCTCGTCGTGGTTGAATCCGGCGGCCGGCGTCAGGTCAATCAGCGCATCGGCGGCGGCAGTTATCAATCCGCGAACGATCCCCGGCTTCACTTCGGGCTTGGAGATTTGACCAAAATTGAATCCGTTGAAGTGCGTTGGCCGTCAGGAAAAGTGGATCGTTACCAAGACCTCGCCGCCGATACAGGTTATCACCTCCAGGAGGGGCGGAGCCAAGCTCAGCCCCTCAACGGGTGGAAATCGCGATAAGCATCTTTCGCTCAGAGCAATCCGAGATATCATGAGCCACTCTTGACGCTTGGCATCGACGATCTTGCCCTCCTCCGGCCTTGAGCATCCTTCCGCGCCAGACATCACCTGCCCAACACGAAAAAAATGGGGACAGAGGAACGACCCGATGAGTACAAATGAAGCGCCCGCCATCACTCCTGCCCCCGGGCGGATCGTGTCGATGGACCAATTCCGCGGTTACACCGTCGTCGGTATGATCGCGGTCAACTTCGTGGGAGGCCTGCAGGCAATCCACGACATTATGAAGCATCATAATGTTTATTTCAGTTATGCCGATACCATTATGCCGAGCTTCATCTTCGCGGCCGGCTTTTCGTATCGCCTGACCATGCTCAGAAGGCTCTCTCAGGTGGGACGAGGACAGGCCTATGGCCGCGTCATCATTCGAGGTCTCGCTCTCGTACTAATCTCGCTCATGATGTACGGATTTGGTCACAAGTTCTCCACCTGGAAAACCGTGAACCCGCAGTCAGTACGCGACTTCATTATCAGCCTCATCAAGGCAGACCTCTGGGAGGTTCTGGCCATCATCGGCATCACCCAGATCCTTTTGCTCCCCTTCATCGGGCTGAGTACACGAGGCCGGGCCATCACGTTGGCATCCTTTCTCCTTATTCACATTATTATTTCCGACCTCTTCAATTTTAATTTTGTCCATGGGAAGCCCAATTGGCTTGACAGCCTCCTAGGTACCAACGGAAAAACCGCCTGGGATGGCGGAACCTTCGGGCTGATCGCCTGGGGAGCCATCATGCTCGGAGGCACGTTGGCTTATGACCTCGTCTCGGTGGAGAGACCGGCCAAATCAGCCGGCAAACTTCTGGGATGGGGAACACTCCTCATGTTCCTGGCCTACGGCCTGTCATGCTTGACCACACTCTACGACGTTGAACCGGGCACGCCCAAAACGAAAGAAGAAACGGCGGCTTCCCCCGTGCGTCCACCTCTGGGCAAGCTTTTCAATCGCCCCTGGAAATCACTCCTGGCAGAGCCCCCATTCGTCGCCCCGCCCCCACCAGAGTTGCGAAAGCACAATTACTGGATGATGAATAAACGAGTCGTTTCTCTTCCTTTCACTCTCTTCGCCCTTGGGTTCTCGGCCGCACTCTACTCTCTCTTCATTCTCGCGTGCGACGTCGGTTCATTGCGAATCGGCGTTTTTCGTACATTCGGCCAAAACCCTTTGGCCACCTACGTCATTCACCACTCCGTGGAGGAATCTCTCCTCACCCTGGTCCCTGGCGACTCTCCACTCTGGTGGTGCCTGGTAGGCATCGCGACTTTCTTTACGATCAACTACATCTTTATTCGATCGCTTGAGAAGAACAAGATCTTCCTGAGGCTCTGACGACCTCTCAGACCTGAAAGCCGATGACCGACGATTTTTCCATGGGGGGTGAGCTTCATCGACGTCGAATGATCTCTCAACAAGAGATTCGCGAGTGATGCCCACCCTGCTCCATCGGCGAGACTCTCGAGGCGACGCCGAAAAATCCGCGAGAGGAAACGCCGTCAGCTCATCGGCCCTCGCAAATACCCCTGATTGGCTTCCTCATCCAGGCGATGCCTTGGTCTGCCCAGCCTCGAATCCAGGCCCAATCCAATTCGCCGACGTTCGCAAAGACTCCGAATTCGCCACTTTAAGATGAACATTATCTGATTCTTTGACCGCCCTGATCCTGCCGATCACACTTCTCTCGCCAGCCCCGCCGATCTCCGCCTCAACACCCAAGAGTAGAAAAAAGGCGTCCCCATAGTCGTCCTGATCCTGATCGGACGGGTTGGTTTGGGAAGCCTCGATTCCTTTTTCGTGGCGCGTGACTTTGCCGAAAAGGAAACGCGGCTTTCGTTCCTGTCCCAATAATCCATTGTTATACAACACGTATTGATTATCAATATTTCTTAATTTTCTTGAGCTTACCGTCGCAATGAAAAATCTAGGAGCTACCTCAAGGATATGACGTTCCCAATACGATCGGCACCATAAATTGTCGACTGCCTTCGAATCTGGCGTATCTTTGAGCTACATCCAAGCTACGATGACTTCTGGGGAGCCTTGCGGTGCGCTCAAGCCGTGGGTAACGTTCCATTTTCTCAAAGACTTGCCGGAATCGTAGGTTGAGATTACCCCGAAGGGTTTTGGAAATATTCTTGCTCGGAGAAGCTTCACCATGTCGATCGACTCCTATCTAGCGGGAGTTCTCATCATCATCGTCACCAACGTGCTGGCGGTTCTCGGCCTTCTCGTCACAAGGCGTGTTCTGCGCGAGAAGGACCTGATAGCGAGCCACGACGTGGGAGGATATCTCCTCTCGGTGGTCGGCACCATGTACGCTGTGACCGTGGGTCTGATCGTCGTCGACTCCATGAGCCGGTTCGAAGACGCTCGCCACAACGCCGAACAAGAGTCGAACGCGTTGGCGGACATCATTCTCCTTTCCCACCAACTGCCCGCGGAAAAGCAACTCCAGATACGCAAGCTCGCCCAGCACTACGTCGAGCGAGTCATCAAGGACGAATGGCCTGCGATGAATCGTGGAACGTATGCCCCTTCCGCACGCAGGGCCGCGATCGACTTCATCCGGGCTGTATGTGACTTTTCTCCCAAATCGGAGAAGGAATCGGCGATTTATCAGTCGGCCATCGACATGACGTGCCGCTTCTGGGACAGCCGCCGAACCCGCACTCTTACCGCCTCAAACGGCGTGCCAGCACTCGAATGGGTCGTTCTTCTGGCGGGAAGCGTAATCACCCTAATTTTTACGTATCTCTTCAAACTCGATCACCTGTCACTTCAAATCTTCATGACTTTGATGGTCGCCACGATCATCGCGATTAACTTATTTTTGGTTCTCGAATTTGGCTATCCGTTTTCGGGCGACCTTCAAGTCAAGTACGATTGCTTTGAGGTCATTCGGGAAGTCCTCGACCATAACCCGGTTGTGATCGGCCCCTAGTCGAAAGCCCAACGGAATGCGAGATCCGTCACGGGTCTCCGCGAAAGCGGGCACACGTTATGCTTTGGAAGTTGTCCCGGGTCACCGATTTTCCTGATTTTCCTCTCGACGATCACCTCGGGACCATCGACGATGACTTGCTCCCGATGGTGGCCACTGAAACCCTAACTCCGTCGAGTCGTAATCTCATGTATCCTTCCCAGCGCAGCGCGTTTCTGATGGTAGCGCTCATCCCGATCGTGGCCGCTTCGTGTCAACGCACTCCGTCGGCAGGCCCCATGAAGACGACCGAGGCACGCACGGGCATCGCTGAGATCGAACCTCTGGACGAGAACCGCATCATTGCCGGCCAGACGATCTATGTGCCGGCCTACTCTCATGTCCTTACCTCAAACGACGCTCGTCCGTTTGATCTCGCAGTGACGCTCAGCATCCGCAATACCGACCGCACTCATGCCATCGTCGTCACGAAAGTAGACTACTACGATCGCGACGGCCGCCACGTGCGCAGCTATATCAAGAAGCCTTTGCGCGTTGCGTCCCTGGGGGCCGTCGAGTTCTTCGTCAAGGAAAAGGATACGAGCGGCGGCTCGTCGGCGTCGTTTCTGGTGGACTGGGTGGCCGAGAACGTCGTAAGCGCCCCGCTGTCGGAAACCGTCATGATCGGTACCGCCAGCACTCAGGGAATCTCGTTCCTGTGCCCTGGACGTGTCATCGCCGAGCGTTCGCGATGAAGGATAGAGCTCAAGCGATGATGTTTTGATCGGGTACGAGCCCTTTTGAAGGGCTCGTACCCCCCCTCATGTCATTCCTTCACAGCCTTGTTGATCGCGCGGAGTAGCGAGGTCTCATCGCGGCTGTCTTGCCCGATCTCCCAAATCATGACGCCGCCGAACGCGTGTTGCTTGGCGAACCGCGTCTTGCGCTGAATGGTGGCGATGTTGTTGAAATAGAGACCAGCAACCTCGTCCACGTTGGCGGCCGGCTTGTGTTCGTTAACGATCTCGGCATAGGTCTTAACCTGGTTATGGTCGGAGACCCCACGGCCATAACAAGGGAGGCCCAAACAGATCTTGCGCCGGGGAACACCCCGCTTTTCGAACGCCTCAATGTCCGCCTTGGCGTGCTCGAACGTCGAGTGACGGGGATCCTCATGATCATAGGCCATGACGTGGATGCGATCGGCGGCTTCGTAGGCCTTTTTGCCAGGGTCCTGCCAATCCGCCAGCGTCAGCGTCACCAGCATGTGACGCGGCTGAAACTCCCGATGAACCTCGGCCAGCAGCGCCGCGTAACCCTCATTTTCCGCCGCGTTGGCAGGATGCTCCCAGTCGAAATCAGCCCCGTCGAACTTGTGCTCCACACAGAATTTTGTGAGTTCCTTCACGAACCGAGCCCGGGCTTTGGCGTCGGTCGCCACGCGAGGAAATCCGTGCGACCGTTCCCAACCTCCCAGCGCCACGAGTAAGCGAATTTTGCGCGAGGCTCGAAGCGACTGTAGTTTCTCGAGCGCACGCGTACTGAACCGGCTCGTGTCGAGTTCCCCCGTGGGCTTCGGCTCGATCGAGAAAAAGATCAGGTCGGTGACCAGCCCCGCAACAGCCGGATCGAGCGTCGCCACACGGTACTCGGGAACATACGCCACCACCGGAAAGCTTGGCGCCTGCGGTTCGGCGGCAAGTGTTCGTTCGCTCCGCGAGAAGACGATCCCGCAACCTCCAAGGAGCAGCGCGAACACCAGCAAGGGAGAAAGGCTTCGACAATTGCGGCGCCCAGCCCAGGCCATTTCGAAACCGAAACACCTCGTTCCACTCATATCAACAATCTCTCTCAATCAAGTTCTCAGAGCCAGCGCGTCTCGATCTCACCGTGGGACAATCATTGTCGCCCGCCAAGGGGACTCATCGTCAAGCCCCCTCCTCGGCCTACTTTCGGGGAGTCCCTTCCGCGCGGGGGGTCTCAGCCGGCCCCGAGGATTCCGGCCTGGGTTGTCCCGTAGGTTCGGGACGGCTGCGAATCCAATGGTCCGTGACCACCATGTTGCGCGTCGTCGTCACTCGCGGCATATGGCATTCGATGCAGCCACTTTTTGGTGATACCGAACAGGTCGTTTGAGGAGCCTGTTTATGGCAGGAAAGACAGGCGGACTCGTAGCTTGGCCGATCGGTGGATGGGCGAGCGTGTGCGTCGTGGCAATTCAAACAGCTCAGCCTTCCCTCACTTCCAAGGTAGCAAGCCGATTGCATCAGACCGACCGGTTGAAAACGGACGAGGATCGGGTTGTCAGGACGGAGCTCCTCGGGAGGTTGAACCATCGAAGGGAGTCGATGGCACTGCCCACAGAGTTCCATCTGTTCTCGGGCCGTCCAGTGGCCCGGCCCAAACGGCATGGCCAGTTCACCCACCGGCGCGCCTCGCTCGGCCGCGAGTACATGGTTTTTTCCAGGACCATGACATCGCTCGCACGAGACGTTCGGGATCATCGTTCGCTCATCCAAGAATTCACTTCCTCGGTCCGAAGTCACTGTCGTGTGACATCCGAAACAGAGGAGCGTCTCCCGGCTCGTCAGCACACGACCATGCGGCGTGTTTCCCGCAAGCTTTGACGACTCCACCTGCCCAGGGGTCATCGCGATCGAACCATCGTGCGCAAAAATCGAGAGCCGATGTTCCAATCCCGAAAGGTGGTCGGGATCCCGGTTGAGCAACGAAACAAAGGTCGTCGCGTGGCGTCCCGACCCGAAAACATACTCGATCAAATGGCGTTCCCACTTCCCCTGCTCTTCGCGTTCCGCGGCAAACTGGCCATTCTGCCGGGAGAATCGCCAACGAATTTCGGGAAGCTCGGGATCGGCAGCCTCACGACCATCAAGTTGCTGGAGCGCATCAAGTGAGCTGGCAGCGCGAAGTGTATGTGAATGGCCTGAACCCATGTGACGGGCCGACTCCACCGCGTGGCAGCGAGCGCAGGTTTTGTCCCCCACATAGAGCGCATACTTGGGGTCGACCCTCCGCGCCGAGCTCCCCCCTTTCGTGGGCTCCGATCGGACCTGCGAACGCACCCACCAAAACAGGGCGATAGCCGCAAGCGCAAGTCCCCCGACGATCAAAAAGGCTTCCCAAATGGGAGGCTTTGATCCCGGGCTCTCATTTCCAGACTGAGTTGAGGCCATCTGTCATCATCTCCAACCCATGACTTCAGTCGTCGGTCTCAACTCGAAGACTGCCGCGAAAAAGACGCCGGGGTGCGTCTCAGCCATTCGGAAAAAAGCTTGTACAAAGCCTTTCGTAAAGTCTAAAGATTCTGTGTCAACCGTGCGAGAGAGGGGTTTTGCACCTTGCTTCTCCTCGACCAGGACCAAGGTTTCCATCCCGCCTCCTGGACTCAGTTTCAACCTCACAAAAGGGCTCATGATTCGAGGGATTCTCCTCGAAAAGTCGCGCCGCGTCGCTAGCGCCCACGAGTATGCGACAAATCATCACGAAGTATCTCTCCAAAGGGTCTTCGAACCTTCACCGGACCTCCATGCGACGGCTCCAAAAGCACCTTGAGGGAATTCCCAGCCCCACCAATTCCCCCGGTTTTACCCTCATTGAAAGGGGGGGGCTTGGCCCCCTCGACGCACCTCGACCTAGCGTGCGTCTGGGACTGCCATAGGAGTGTCATTTTTGCGGCGAGCAAATAAGCCGAAATACTCCCAAAAAGGCGAAAAAATCCGGACTTTATGCCCTCCTCGAACGACCCGTCAGAGCGGGTTTTTTTTAGGTCAAACGATCCCAAGAAATTCGAGGAATTCTCTTGCAAAACATGCCCTGTTTGATGCATGCTAAACATGTTCTTCCGATGGACTCATCCCCCAAACCGAGGCCAGTCGTGCACTCGGTCCGATTGACACAGTACGCTTTTCTCAACACGAAGACCGAAAAGAGGCCGACCTATGTCGCAGCGACGTCGCGCGTTTACATTGATCGAGCTTTTGGTCGTGATCGCGATCATCGCGGTCTTGATCGCCCTGTTGTTGCCTGCTGTGCAAGCTGCTCGCGAGGCCGCGCGCCGGATCCAGTGCGTCAATAACATGAAGCAACTCGGACTTGCACTTCATAATTATCTGAGCGCAAACAATACTCTGCCCCCAGGCCGCATCTGGGCACCGCGACCGGGCCACGCCTCCACCGACTTTCCGACGGTCTTCGCGGGAACGCAGAACACCACCTGGTTCTGCATGATGCTCCCCTTGATCGAGCAAGGAAACCTGGCCAACTCGTTCAACTTCACCCTCGGGGCCGAGGGTTTCTACGGGGGTGGTCTGGCTGTCGCTGCGGGCTTCTTCGCGAACTCCACGGTTTCCGCCACCAAGATCAGCAGCTTCCAGTGCCCGAGTGATCGTCAGAACCAGTTCCAGATCAATCCGGGCTACCAGGGAGGCGCCTTGAGCGGTCCCATCTTCACCAAGGGCAACTACGCGGTGAGTTGGGGCAACACCAACTGGGGCGCCGGAAACGCCAGCTCTCTCTCCGCGCAGTACCTCAGGTCCGCGTTCGGCCACAACGGAAACATCTCCATCGCCTCCATCACCGACGGCACGAGCAATACTGTGTTCATCGGTGAAGTTCTGCAGGGATCGACGTACGACATCCGCGGCGTCATGTGGTCGAGCGTCTCGGGGGGAGGGTCGTTCATGACCCGCTTCACGCCGAACGGCGTTCAGGATTATCTCAACATCCAGAGCGGCGGCGACTACCTCAACAACAACCCCGGACTCTTCTGCACCAGCGAACCGGTCCAGCAGCTTCCTTGCATCGCCAACGCCGGTGACAGCGATGCCTTCGCGGGGTCGAGAAGCCGTCACGCCGGTGGCGTCAACGTGGGATTCGGCGACGGCTCGGTCCGATTCGTCAAGAGCTCCATCAACCCCTTGACCTGGATCGGCATCAACACCATCGCCAACGGCGAAGTTATCAGCTCTGACGCCTACTAAGCGCGAATCTTCACGCTCGTTGTTTCGATTTTCCGCGACGGGCGTGCACAGCGTGAACGGTCACATCCATCGTCCCGGCCGGCCTTTCGCCGCCGGGACGCTTTCGTTGACAGAGCCCCTCCTCGACGCCAGGTGATCCCCGGTCTCGATCTCATTTCTTGAGGCTGGCAAGCCAATACCCGAGCCTTCTCGACGAAAAGACGTACATCCAGGGAAAGCCTGAAGCCATCGCGTCGCGAAAGAGAATTGGCCATGCCCCACGTTTCCGATCTCGATAAAGCCCTTGATGAGTATGTGTTCGCGACCACAGATCGCAAGCCCACCAAAAAGGGCACCGGCAAAATCACCCTCGGATTCAACATCCTGCTCTTTACGTTTATCACAGTGCTGAGCCTTCTTCAGTTCTTGGTGGCTTCGCCGCAAGCCCGAGGCATCTCCTTAATGGGTCTTGTTTTGACCTGCACACTGGATACCCTGCGCTTCGCTGTTGTTGCACTGATCAGCGCTTTTTTTGTCAAAGTCTTCTGGGAACGGCTGGCCCCCTCTTTATTCGCAGTCCGCGCGCTCACCTACCAAGAGGCCATCGCCTGTGTGCTCATGATCGGCCTTCTTACCAGCAATTGACCTCGCTCAGGCCATTTCAGCTCAATTAAGCCGCGCCTCTCCGGCCGACAGTCAAGGCTGCCGCGCCGGCACAGCGTTCACGTCTGCATCACTACGGACTCCCCTCTCAACGGTGCGCCACGAGAAGGCCGATTGCGAGAATCCCTTGTCGGTCGACTGAGGACGCATTGAGGCTCCCGACCATTCACCGTCTTTCAGGACAGGCACCGGAACAATCTCCAAGACCAGATTTCACGGCGGATCCTTCCCATCAGCCCCATCAATCGACAAATCCGATGATGTGAAACAGAATATACGCCACCAAATTTGTGGAAATTACCCTTCCACGAAACCAGTTGATTGATGTACAGTAAGCACGCGACAAATTTTCGTGCTCGCTTTTCCTTCAAACTCCGAATGTTGGCTTGGGGCTTGGAGTGTTTCAATGACGGCGGTATCCCCCCTAGACTCCCTTATGTCCCGGGTGACCTGCCCTCACTGCTGGGAAGCGTTCGCGCCTGAAGAGGCTGTTTGGATCTCGGAACATTCCGACTTGCTGGGAGATCCCCTGCTGGGTCCCGAGCAGCCGCAACGATTTCTGCCGAGCCGCTTCTCCGTAAAAGGAGAAGCGATCGACGCGAAGGGAATGATCTGCCGCGCCCTGGCCTGCCCGAAATGCCACCTCGGCATTCCTCGCTGTGCCCTGGAAATGCCGACCCTGTTCCTTTCGATCCTGGGGTCTCCCGCCAGCGGCAAATCCTACTTCCTGGCGACAATGATCCATGAGCTGAGGCGGATCCTGTCGCTCGAGTTCGCCATGACGATCGCGGACGTCGACCCCACGGCAAACCGCTTGCTCAACGAAGCGGAGGAGTCCCTCTTCTTCAACGCCGGACCAGATGAATTCGTCCCCCTGGGCAACCTGATCCGCAAAACGGAGCTCGAAGGGGAGCTCTACGAGACGATCGCCCTGGGAAACCAGACCATCGCCTATCCGCGCCCGTTCCTCTTCGACATTCGTCCCAAACCGGAGCATGCGCGTCACGCGGAGGCCTCCCGCCTGGGACATCTTCTCTGCCTCTACGACAATGCCGGGGAACACTTTCTGCCGGGGCGAGACACAACGGCGACGCCGGTGACCCGGCATCTCGCCCATTCTCGAGCGCTCATGTTCGTGATGGACCCGATGCAAGACCAACGAGTGCTCGCCGCCCTGAGTGCTCGTAAAGGGACCGGGGAGACGCCCGGCCGGGGCCGCACAAGCCGCCAGGAGACGATCCTCCTCGAAGCCGCTGCTCGGATTCGGCGCCATTCCGGGCTTTCGCAGTCCGACAAACATCCTCGCCCTTTGATTGTCGTCCTCACCAAGCTGGACCAGTGGGAGTCCTTGCTCGACGACCGCGATCACTCGGAGCCCTGGCGTTCCTTGCCCGGGATGACGCAGGCCGGGTTGGACATCGAAAGGATCGAGCGCCGATCCGCACAACTCCGCCAGCTCTTGCAAAAGCTTTGTCCCGAGATCGTGGGGACGGCCGAAGGGTTTGCCCAGGAAGTCTTCTACATTGCCACGAGTGCGCTGGGAGACGGCATCAGACACGACTCGCAGACGGGTTACCTGGGCATCCGGCCACGAGACATCCGACCGCGATGGGTGACGATCCCCCTGCTCTACATCCTGGCCCGCACACTTGCCGGCTCCATCCCGAGATTCCGCCGCAAGCTGTCCCCAGGCGTGTCTCCACGCTAGTCCGACCAAGCCGACTCCTCACAAGGCACCGTTCCCGACGACCAATCATCCCTCAAAATGGAGAGGGCGTTCATGGCTTCCGAGATCCACTACACGTCGGCTCCCCGTGGCGTCTTCCCGGGCACGCACGGATACAGCACGGTGGCCTGCTCGGCCCAGATGCTCCGTCCGTTCGTGGAGCGGATCGAGGGACTCAGCGTTTACCGGAACGTCTACCCTCCCCACGACCCTCGCGCCCACCTCAATCCGATTTCGTATGCCCACGTACGGCTCTCGATCGGTGGTGTCCGCCGCCATGTCGTTTCCCGAATCGTCGCGTCCGGGCTCGACTACAGCGATCGCACCAACAAATATGCCCATCACATTATTCTTGAGGATTTCGAGCTTCCTCCGGGGGGACCAGCCTGGCTGATGGGACGTCCCGGGTTCTTGAGTACCACATGGGATGGCCACGTCGGCCTCCTGCCCGACTCTCGCCCTGTTCCCCAGGGAGATCGAGCTCCTCGGGTCTGTGATCACTGGGCCAGGATCACCGGAGACCCCGGCTGGGCCGGCGTGCTCGCGGAGTCCTTTCTCGCCGATCCCAAGCGTGTGGTCTTCCTGGTGCACGAGGCGGGAACAAACCTCCTGCCACTCTTCGAGGAATCCCTGGCTTTACTCCCGCCGAATTCCCGCTGGGACGCGACGTTCAGCACCTATTTCACAGGCTTGCCCCAAGGAGTCACCTGCACCTGGCGCGGAGTCATCCGCAACTCCCCCGAAGCCGCCCAGGCCGCATCCATGAAGCAAGCCCTGGTTCTCGACCTCGGACACCCGCTCGGCCAGGCCTCGGGAGGCCGCCTCGTCTCCTTGGCGCGCACCGGCCCCATTTCCGCGCCGCCTCCACTCGTCTCGTCGGAAACACGCCCCTCACAGTCTTTCCCACACACCGAGGATTGGGCCTCCTCCCCCACGCTACCGTCCAAGCCCTATGACATCATCACCGGGCCAGCTCCCCTTCCTTCGGCAGTCCCACCGCCCCTCATGGGACAGGTCACCGTGGAGCCCCGGCGACGAAAACTGGTTCCGATTCTCGCTGTTGTTGCTTTGTTCCTTGCACTCGGCGGAAGCGCGGCCTATTTCCTTCCCACCGGAAAGCTACTAAAGCTCGGACGCGGGACTCTATCGACAGCCAAAACGAAGGATGTCGCATCTCCGAAAGACAATACTGCTGAAAAGGAATATCCTAAATCCGCCCAGGAGTCCAAGGCCGCAAACCTTTCTGACTCACAAACTAAGGTCAAAATGACCCCGCTGCCTCCCGATATAGAAATCTCGCCTCGAAGACGTTCAATCGATGTTGGAAAGAACGAGGATCTTCTTCCTTTCGTAACTGCCACGCAAAAAGCCGGGGAATCTCGTCTTGCAACCAATGATCAGAGAGCACACAAATCGAACAAACTTGCAGATGGTAAGGAACAACGAGATTTACACTCTGGCAGCAGCAAAATTGCCGCTGATGGTGAATCTCCACGAGAGAAAATCGAGACGATTGTTCGTAAACCTGTATCTCTGCCGTCCGTAAATTCCGACGCTGATGAGACCATGACCGTCATTCTTAATGAAACGATACCGAAAATGAGATACAGACTGCGGCTCATTAAAGTCGACAACTCCCCATTTAATGAAGTGTCCGCAAACAAAAATACTATTGATATTTATTCTCTAAATAAAAAAATAGCCTCTTTTCACCTTGAAAATATCGATGATAAATTAAAAGTAAGTTTCCGATGGGAAAAAGCCTCGCAAGATGCGAGCCCAAAATGCATCAGCGCGATCAGAAGCTGCGTTCTTGCGATTGACCCTTCAGACCCCAAGTCTCAGCCTGGCACAAGCTATCGAATCGCGCTTAGAGAACGTGTGGACCTGCCTTTACCGAGTTGCGCAGTCTCACTGCTCAACATCGACAACAACGTCTTCCTTCATACCGACAAAAAGGATTACTGGGGAAAGCAGGGTCGCCCCTTTTCATCTTCGCTCAGAATCAAGTGGTGCGAGACAAACGACAAACTAATCACTCCGCAACCCTATGCAACACCAAATGGAGAATGGCTGTTCAGCATTTCTGCTTCCCAAAATGTCTATCTAAAACTCGAAGCCAGAATTCAAGATGAAAATGATTTTATTGTATTTACCATATCACCAGACATTAAGTCTGCCATCGACCAGGCAGAAAGGGTAACAAATCGCCTCCCAAAAAGGGCTAACGAATCGGCGCAAAAAATCCTTCTTGACGAGCAGAAATACAATGAACTCAAAGACCAAATGGAGAAATTTTACGCCCATCTAGGCCTCAGTTCAACCAAAAATATCGAATATCTTGAAAAACACGCGTCACTAAAAAACAGGTATAAAAATATCTGTAACTCAATAGAAGAATTCAGCCGCACGGAATTACTCAAACCCTTTTCGGGCGAGCAAGACACGGATGCAAATCGTAAACGTCTTGATGAAATCAAGAACATCATGAATGAAATGATGAAGAAACTAGATGTTATAGAAGAAATTATTAATTTAAGAACTAAAAAAAACAAAGGTCTCACATTATTCAATGCAATTCTAACGATCGATGTCGGCGATGAAGCCGTCGAAGTCGCTCGAATCAAAAGCTTTGAAGACGACGAAAGAAAAAATGCCGCGAAGAAGCCCGGCGAAGGAAAGGTGAAGCCATGACTGACTTCCACCGAACGGTTGGTGAGATCCGGATGTTTCTCCAGTCGGCGGACCGGACGAACGATCCTCGGCTCGCGGCTTTGGCGCGGGAGTATGCGACGGCTTGCACGGAGGCGAATGAGCGGCTGAATCGGTGTTCGTTTTTCTTGAGGCAGGGATTGCGTTCGGAGGCGCTCCATCTCGCCAAGGCCGAACCCGACTTGCTGGACATGGCCGCGGTGCTCGACTTTCCCGAGCGCCCTGAATGGGATGAGCTTGCGCCTCGCTATGGATGGGCGAAGGCTCCAGCTCTAGCGATTGACCATGCTTCCGCCCTCAACGAGGCCTATGGCGAGGAGGATCCCCTTCAAGACCTGCTTCGGCGCCATCGCCGACTTGCGCTGGCCCGAGCTCCCCTCCCAAAGCGGTTGGAGGTGATGCGAAAGATCGCTCAGCTCGATACCAACAACCCCATCTGGCTCGAGGATATCCGCCGATTTGAGGTCGCCAGGCAAGAGACCCTCGAACAAGAGGTGCGCGCCGCAAAAGCTGAGCTTAACGCCGGAAGCCTGGAGGCGATCGTTCGTGAGCTGGAGACGGAAGGGTGGATCGCGGCTCCAGGCGAGGCGCACGTCAATACCGCCAAGGAAGCTCGTGAATATGTCCGACGACAGCTCGCTCGCCGTACGCTCGGGGAGCTGAACGAGGAGTTGCGAAGGGCTCAAGCGGCTGAGAACGTCACGAAAGGGCGGGAGTTGCGCGAGCGCTGGCTCGGCCTGTTGGATCGCGCGAAACTCGCCCCCGGCGACCCTCTAGACGGGGAAGCCCAGGCCCCCCTCGATTGGCTGCGGCACTACGACCGCTTGGATAATGAGCAGCGTGCCTATCAAGAAGCCGTGCTCGACCTCCGGCACGTTCTCGACAACAGCGGTAACCGCGCGATGCTGGCGCAATACGAAGAAGCGGTACTTCGCTTTGGGCGAGGGTTGCCCAAAGAGCTGCACGAGGTGGTGAAGGAGCGTTACCGGGAACTTGGCCGAGCCGACCGGCGCCGTACGCACATCATCCTGGCGAGCCTGACCGTATTGATCGCCATGCTCGGCGCGCTGCTTGTCTGGTCAAGCGCCGCCGGGAAGCGCCAGGCAGCCGTCGAACTGGCCGCCTCCAGAATCGAATCGTTACTCGAAACCCGTAAACTGAAAGAAGCCCGCGGGGTCCTCGACCAACTGGAAAAGGCTTACCCCGAATCAAGCCAGACCGAACCGTGCGCTTCGGCCGTGAATCGCTTGACGGCGGCCGAGCGCGAAGAAGAGAGTCGTGTGACCCGCTTCGCCCAGGCGATCAAGGCCATTCAGGATGCTCCGCTAGGTGAGGAAGCTACCGCCCCTGTGGCGGCGGCCCGGATGCTCGCCCTGAGCGCCGCGGAGAAGGCTGAGATCGACCGTGCCGAGGCGACGAGGAAGAGCGTGGCCGAACGGAACCGCAAGCAGGTCGACGATGCGCTACGGTCGCGCATTGAGGCTCTGCATACCAGGCTCGCCACGGCCGAAAGACTGGTGACCCAACTCCCCAAGGCAGCGGAGACTCGGGACTCGTTGGCCGCTCTGCAAGAGCAGGTAAAGAGCGTACGTGACGATGCCGAGAAAGCCAGCGCAGAGCCTCGAGCCCAGGCTCTTGCCTGGATCGCCAAGCTTGAAAGGATCGAGTCGGCGCTCGCCAACGGTCACGAACGAGAGCGGTTGCTCGAGAAAATGGCGGACGCCGTGCGTGGGTTTGCCGCGGCAAGCGACTCGAATTCATTTGTCGAGACTTGTCAAACCTATATGGTCAAGTTTCCCAACGATCCCCGCTCGGCGGCGTTTCGCGAGGTTCTGGCCGAGCGCCCCGTCTGGGATTCGCTCATCACCTGGTCGTTCATGACACAGTCCTGGAGACCTCCTTACGCGAACGTGGACCCAAAGGTCGCCGCCGAGCGCGTTCGCCAGCTCACCGAGTTCCGCACCAAGCACCCCCAGTGCCCTGAGATCGCCGTCAACAGTTATCATAACTATCTGATGGCAATCGCGCGGCGCGAGGTACGTGGTGACAATGACGCGACAGCCCCCTTGAGACGTGTCTTGGCGAGCGCCGATTTCCAGAATCTCTGGAGAGTCCGAACCACCGACGGAAAAACGTATTACGCCACCACAAAACCCGAGTACAAGGATGATGGATGCCTCTTCTCGGCACTCACTGGCATTCAAGGTGGCGTCGATCGTGTCTACCTGCTCAAGGCTGCCATCGAAAGTGAGGGGCCCGCTCCGCAGTCGCGGTTGGCGAACCGTATCAAGACGGTCCTGGCCCGCGTCGTGGCAACACCCACGGCGTGGGATAGCGGTATGATCGAGATTCTTCAGGCCATCCAGGCGGATCCCGAGACCGATTCCATTCCTCGTCTGCTGTTGCTTAAGGCCGCGATCCAGACAGCCTCTCTTGGCAGTGAATCTCTCGCTGAAGCTCTCCGAGAACAGGCGGGCGCCATTCAAGAGGTCATCATCCCGCCGAATTTACGCTGGACGGCTCCCGACGGTGGGGGCGTTAGCGCGGTTCGAGCGCATGCCTCGCAACTTCTGCGCAACCTTCCACCGATAGCCGCGGCAGCTAAAGACGCCGAGGCCGCCGCATCACAGCTCGAAGCGGCTGTAAGTCGTAGCTATTCACCAATCGGCGTTCTCTTGAAAGACAGCCTCACCGGGATCTGGCAATGTAGCGCCGCGGACCAATATCCTCCTGGCACAGAGTTATTTGTTAATAGTTCCGATGGCTTATGGGAACCGATCGGCAAGGTGGTCGGGGGTGAGAAGGGCATTGTGATCCACGCGCCGACGATCAAAATGCTTGAAGGACGGCTGGTGTTTGTTCGCCGTGGCAAGAGCTGAACTCGCGGCGAGTTTTTCTCGTCCCGCCCCTCTTCGTTCAAGGTATCGAGGCATGTCGCAAGAACTCTGGTACATCCGCGACCGCAACAAGGTGACGGGGCCATTCACACTTGAGCAGCTCGATGCTCTTCGACGCCGCGGGCAGCTTGCTCGCTTCCATGAGGTCTCGCAAGACCGCAAGACGTGGGCCCGCGCCTCGACCCTCACAGCTCTCTCCACCCCCAGCCCTATGGTGGTCTTAGACCATCCGGCTCCCACTCAAACGCCAGCCTCTCAACCGCCCTCCCCTCCCTGGTACTATTCCTCGGACGACTCGCCGGTTGGCCCGATCCCCGTGTCCGACTTTCTCGACCTCGTGCGGCGCGGGACCGTGACCCCAGACATGCTCGTTTGGAGAGAGGGCCTATCTGCCTGGGTCCCCCTTCGCGACATCCAGATCATTCCCGGCACGCCGAATCCAAGCGCTCCCGGAGCAGCTTCCACGCCCGGCACCTCGTCTCCGCGCGCAACACCACCAAGACGGAAGAACGGGACGGCGATCGTCGTCGCTCTGGCCGTGGTCACATTCGGCGTGGGAGCCTTTTGGGCCACGAAGCAAGAGAAGAATCCCCAGGCGCCCACCCCTCTTCCCACTTCCTCTCCTGAGCACATCATCCATTCGATGGATGACTCTGCGCATCTCTCGGCGGCCGTTGGACTTGTTCTTTGTGGTTGGACACAGACCGACTTCGATGGGACCAAGACCGAGGTCTGTCTCTCCACGGGCACGTGTTTTGCCGTCTCGGCCAAGGGGTTCTTGATCACGAACCGTCATGTGATCAACGACATCTCCAAGCTCATCAACGCCAAGGCGATGAGAGCGGAGCTTGAGGAAACGACCAAGGCACAGATCGAGCCTCGCATTTGGGTGTTCTTCAAACACAAAAAGTACGAGGCCACAATCCGCCATGAAAGCGATGAGTTCGACCTGGCTGTACTCAAAATCCAGCCCGATCTGCCCATGCCGTACTTCAAGCTCGCGACGAACGACGACGTGACTCGCGGAACCTCCGTCTTCGCGCTCGGTTTTCCCGAGGCGTCGCGCACACCTCTTTCAGGGGAAGAAGCCCTGCAACGGCTCATCCGCGAACAGAAGACCGGAGTGCGCGTCGAGTCTCACTTTCAAGATTCCAACTTCGATTACGTGATTACCGACGGGATCGTCAGCCTCGTCCGGCATGATGCCAGCGCGGTGAAAATCGAACATACCGCCAAGATCAGTGCCGGCAACTCCGGTGGCCCGCTCGTAAAGTCCGACGGAACAGTGCTCGGCATCAACACGCTCATCGCCAAGGGTGGCGATGAAGCCACATCAACCTATGTCGCCTTGGCCGTCGGCGCATTGAGCAAAGACCTGAACCGCCATGTTCCCGACCTTCTGGCGCCGTGATGGCTCCATCGAAGCGGCCTTCGCTCCCATCGCGTCCGCGAGCCTTCGGCCCCCCCTGCCTTTGGGAAGCTTCAAAGAGTGGCACCAGACAAGCGTATTCGCTTGCCAATGGCTCGCGAGCATGCCCACGGACAGGTGGGGAGCACTTGACCGTGCTAGCCTTGTTGGCCTCCGGGAGGAAATCCCCGCGAGCCAAAAGGCCCTCACTCCATGACGCCCGCGGGACATCCCCTAAGCCAGACGCATTGTAAAGAGGCCGGTTGGGTGGCACTGGGGTTCCCACCGGTGCCACCCAACCAGCCTCTTTTATCTGGGCTTTGCCCTTTCCCCACGTCATCGCTTTGGGCGAGTGTAGCCCGATCAATAGCCGCTCGACCTTATGACGTTAGGGTCTCCAAGGAACGCTTTGTTCCTCATGAAATCAATCGTCGTCATCTTCATCCTTGACGCCCGGCCGTTCGCCGGAGCGGGCGGGGTAAGGACGCGAGCCCTTGAAGAGGCTGTACCAGGTGATCCGGTTCATCCAGTAAGGATCGGGGGCGTCGATGTGGCTCCAGTCCAGTTCCACGGTCCGTGCGAGCCAGTATCGATCCTCCGAGTTCATCGCCTTGCCGGAGGGGTTGCGCTCGTCGAGAGGCACGTTGTTGGGGACGGCCTTGTAGGGTGTAAGATCGAGCTCATCCCGGAAGCAGGCGGCCATCGGGTCCGAAAGAGCGTCGAACTTGTTCATGGGGTCAAGGCCAAGCATCATCTCCATCGAGCGGATCATGTTGGTGGTGGTATAGAAGCTTGAGTCGACGGTTCCTCGTCGGTTATAGGGACTGATCGCCATGAAGACCGTGCGATGGCCGTCGACATGGTCGGGGCCCGATTGGGCATCGTCTTCAATGACGAAGATGCAGGTGTCTTTCCACTGCGGGCTCTTCGAGACCCCTTCGACGACACGCCCGAGCGCCAGGTCGTTGTCGGCCATCATGGCTCGAGGAGTGGGATAGGCTGTATTGACCCCTTCGGTATGGTCGCAGGGAAGGCTCATGATCATCAGGTTGGGAACCGTATCCTTGCGGCTGAACTCTTCATACTCGCGCAAGAAGACGTCGACGCGATGCTGGTCGCTCTGAATCAGGGGCCAGTAGTGAACCTCCTTGTTGATGTAAGGCTTGAGGCTGGGCACCGTCGTCTCAGCCGTCATCTTGAAACGGTTTGTTCCCTTCTTGCGATCTTCCCAGAGCTCGAACCAATCCTTGGGAGTGGGCGTGAAACCCGCCTTGGTTTCGTCGCAGAACTCGCCCCAAACCCGCAACGTCTTTCCTTTTCGCAGCGCGGCGTCCCAGATGGCCCCGCCGCTGGAGATGGCCATCGGGTCTTCCCCTTCACAGGGGTACGTCCGCGAGTAACCCACGTAGAAATGTTCGAGATAGTCATTGGCGATGGATTGCGTCGACCAGGCGTGTCCATCCGCGCTATTGGTGCCGCTGACGTATCCGTTATCGAACAACGTGAACTCGCGGGCTAGTTTGCGGTGGTTCGGCATAACTCGCTCTCCCAGGCTGCAAAGCCTGGGATCGCCATTGCCCTGAGGGAGATCACCGAAGACCTCATCATAGGTACGGTTCTCTTTGATGATGTAGAGAACATGCTTGATCGCACCGTTGTAGACCTTGAGCGGCGGCTTTACCGTGTTGGCGTCCCAGCGGTTATTACGCGCCACGAGTCCTGAAGAAACCGTGAGGTCACCGTTCAGGTCGACCACGGTGACGGTCCCCTGGAAGTCATGCGCGTTGCCCGCCTTGCCGATGGTCGTGCGGCTCACCGAGCCGTTTCCCTTGGTGTTGAGCACAAAGGCGGTCTTACCGTTGGCGCTCAATGCGAGAGCCGTGGGGAAATAACCCGCGGGGCGGAACCCGAGCACCTTGCCCTCGGTGATATCGATCTCGCAGAGGGCGTTATCACCGCCGTTGGCCACATAGAGCGTCTTGCCTCGCACGGCGATCGCGTTGGGCATGCACCCCAGGACGCGAAGCTTTCCCCAAAGAATCGGGATCGTGCGGCTGACCTTGCCGGCCGCCAGGTCGATCTCCGAGATGGTGTCACTCATCGCGTTGGCGACGTAAGCTTTCCCCTCCGCGACGGCGATGGCCGTCGGGTGGATCCCCACCTCAAGATGCCGGGTCTGGCCTGACTGGCGATCGATCAGGCTCACGGTTCCCGAGCCCGGGGTTCCTCGTTCGTCGGTGACGACATCAAGTTCCTGGCTCTTGGCAGTGCGGTCGCCGGAACGAGGGAGCCGTCCCCCCCAATTGCTGACAATCAACGTCCGCTCGTCTTCGGAGAGGCGAGGTTCAAAAGGCAGATTCTCGACGGGATATTCACGGACCCATTCCCCCTCGCCGCGCGTCAGGTCGATTTCAGCAATCGCGTTGCGGTTAGCCGCGGCCACGAACATGCGCGTGCCATCCTTGGTGATCGCGATGCCGCCGGGTACAGGGTTGTCCTTTGCATCCTTGGGTTTGACCACGATTTGCCCAGCCTTGACGAGCTTGTTCTGCTCGAGTTTGAAGGTCTGGACATAACCTTGATCCGTGCTGGCGAAGAGTCGCGACCCATCGGGAGACCAGGCCAGCCCTCGGAACCCCGCACTGGCACCGAGAGGTATCTTGGTGTCGTCGCGGATCTCCTGAGGCGTTCCCAAGAAAACGCTGTTCTGATGCAGTATGGCGAAGAAATCCCCAGAAGGGTGCAGCGCCAATTCAATCGGCCGGCCGGAGAACGCAAGTCCTCCCCCTTCGACCCGCTGCCCAGACGAAACAAGGAAGCTCCCATCGGGCTGCTTCCCCATCCAGACAGCCCCCTGCTTCGCCATGCCCGCCACCAGCAGAGCCAGCGCAACAGCTCCGAGCCCCAAGACGCAGGTTTTTCGTGTCATTGTTTCGCTCGAAAGCGAGGAACAGGATGGATCCCACCGTCGGCCCGCGTCCAAGACCTTCATCGTCCCACGCGACCTCAACGCCATTAAACGGGCCTGATTTTACGGATTCCGCCCCGAGAAAGCACGCTCCGGAGTGCGAAGTTTCCAAGAAATTCAGCGGGCCTGCGAGTCCTAAATTGGGATGACCATCGACGTTCCTTCGTTCAGCGATATCGCCAAAGCCGGCTGAGTAGCACAGGCCGTTTGTTACGACCCCGCCGAGAGCGGTTCACGATTGCATAGCGTACAAGGCACGGGATTAAAATCATCCCAAGATATCCTGACTTGAGACCTCCTGTAAGGTCCAACCGATCGCCGCGGTAACCGTCTCGGCCATTCGGGCCGCCATCGCATGCAAGGGATCCTTGATCTTCGAGACCATCTCCTCGATCGGCGTCAGGCCCAGACTCCTCGGTGGCCAAGAGATTAGGCACCCCCCACATTCTGGACGGCATCACTGGCCGCATGGCTATGCCAGATCACCCAGAGAGCACCTCGTCTCCAGAGATTTTTGTACAAATCGCAGGCCAATCACTGGTTAGCCGCTCTCACTGGAAAGGACCACGTCCCACCCAAAAGGGTAGCCCGGACGACTTGCTTGTCTCGGTGGCGAAGCCACAAGAGGAAAGGGCGCCGCCGAGGATAGGGGGAAAGCCTTGGCCTGTGATGATCCTCTTGTCGCTTCGCGACCTGGAAGCAAGTTGTCCAGGCTACCCAAAGTTTGGCTCGTCGAGCCTATTGCCCCTGGAGAATTGCGAAAGGCCCAGGAATGCAATGGTGCCATTGAAGAAGCCAAACTCCCCACCGCGGCGTGCACTACCCGAGCGTTAACAGCTCTAGCTCTCTCCTTACTAGGGAACCCGCGTTTCGTCACGGCTCTCACACCGGAGCAGAGCGAACAGAACTCCCATGCCGTCATAGATAAACCGCTCGGGTGATACTGGTGGTCTCCACCCGTGTCGATAGCCTCGGCTCACTGGTGGAGACCACGAGTGCCACTCGACAACTAAAGTATAAGTACGTCTTTCGCGCACGAAGATTTCAAGAAGCGCAACGGACGGACAGGAAAGGGACTCCCCCTTGCCAAGGCAAAAGTAGAACACTGGCGGCAAGCCGCCAGTGCCATTTAATCGGCTTGTTTACATTTTCATAACATCTATCGGCGGGCTCATATACAACCACTCGCCAGCATACAGACATTCGTTGTCATGCACGCTGCAATGGCTTGCCTAGTCGATCCCGCTTGTTGTAGATGAAGTTCAGGTGGTATTCCAGGTGCTTAATGTAGTCTTCGACCATGGGGCCGAAGACCAATTCACCGCGACGGTTGTGGGTACCGCGGCGCAGAAAGGCCTCGTCGGGGAGGTTCCGGAGGACTCGCGAGAATTGGCGGCGACCCACTTCGAAGAGGATGAGAGCGTCTTCCAACGATTGTTCATCGGTGGCGAGGCGCGAGACGTAGGCCGTCTCGTCGGCATAGAGCAACGGTGGGTTGTCTTCAATAACCATCCGCTTCATGCGGTCGATGGCAATCGCATCGCTGTCGGCCAGGTGAATGACCACCTCCTGGATCGACCAGAGGCCAGGGCCGGGACGCGCGAGAAGATCCTCGCGCGTCAATCCTTCAACGGCCTGTCGAAGTTGCGCTCCCCCGGCTTCAAAACGCTCGATGACTTGGCGATCCACGTGAACACTCCCTGATTGCTTGAAAGCCAAAACGAGGATTAACCCAAAAGCTCGCCACGGACGACCGTGACGGCCTGCCCGCCCAGGCGGACTCGATTGCCTTCAACCCGAACGCGAACAACCCCGCCACGTTTTGAGGCCTGGAAGGCCAGGAACTCAGATTTCCCGAGCTTCTCGGCCCAGTAGGGTCCCAGAGCACAATGCGCCGAGCCCGTGACGGGATCCTCGGCGATGCCCACGGCCGGGGCGAAGAAGCGGGAGACGAAGTCATATTTGCCACGGTCGGCACGGCTCGTCACGATCAGGCCGCGAGTTCGTACCGTACGCAATTGGGTGAAGTTAGGCTCGATGCCGCGCAGTACGGTCTCGCTTTCCACCTCGCAGAGGTAATCCATTCCGTAATTGCCCAGGTAGCGCAACGAAGCCCCCAGGCTCTCTTCCAAGCCTGGCAGCGCATCGACGGGGCGCGTTACCAATGCGGGGAAATCGAGTTCGATCCAATCCCCTTTTCGCTCGGCCTGAAGGAGCCCGCTCCTCGTCTGAAAGCGAAGCCTTTGTTCGGCAGGGTGCGAACCCGTTTCCCAAAGGATATGCGAGGAAGCCAGTGTCGCATGGCCGCAGAGGTCCACCTCGACCTCAGGAGTGAACCAGCGAAGTTGATATTCTTCCCCCTGGCGAAGGAGGAAGGCGGTCTCCGAGAGATTCATTTCCGCCGCAACATGCTGGAGCCAGCGATCCTCACGAGGCTCTTCCAGCAGACAGACCGCCGCTGGATTTCCTCCGAACGGACTCGACGAAAACGCGTCGACGATCGAAATCGACAGGCTCATGGCAATGATTCTCCCGCGAACGGCTTTTCCCTACGCACGCCCCGCCTCCCGGCAATGACCTTGGCGGGTACGCAGTTCCTCCTTTTGGCGCGCTGTAGACACAATGAGTCGGCACGATGTTCGCGCCGACTCATGGGGAAGCCTCATCACTGGATACCTATCGATCGCTCAACCTTCAGGTTCGTTGAAGAGCCGAAGGGCGTGGCTGGCGCAGCGGTTGTACCATGACTTGGCGTGGAACGGGCGGAGTTGAATGCCGGGAGGAATCGGACGCTCTTCGCTATCGCGGACCCCCTCGCCGTGGCTGTCAATGATCAGCGGAGCTCCGTCTCTGGACTCGCCGATCGGACCGACCCAGAGCACAACGTGAGTGATCTCCCCTTCCGGCTTGCCTCGAATGAAGAGGAGATCTCCGGTACGAAGAGTTGTCACGCGTTCGGGGTGAGATTCCGGAAGGGCTATGCGACGGATCGGCGTCCTGCGATCGGGCCCCGGTCCTTCGGCGAACCGTTCCTCCGCCTGACGGTGGACGTCTCCATTGAGCTTGAGACCGCAACCCATGTTGTAGACAAAGCCCGTGAAGTTACTGCAATCCACGCCTTTACCATTGTGGCCGGAGCGCGTGGCCTTCCAGGGCCAGTGGGCGGGAGGATCCCAGTCGGGGACGTGATGATGTTGATAGTCATATCCCAGGAATCGCAGAGCCACCGCGATGACTCGCTCGCGCTTCATCTCGAGCGGCCACCTGTGGAAGTTCATGGGGGGCGGATAGATCCGCGCGGGAGGTCCCCAGGAGTGCCAACGCTCGAGCGTGCGCTTGGAGTACCAGTGAGCGAAGGGAACTTCCGACTCCAATCTCGGGTCGCCTCGCTCGCTCTGTTCGAGATCGAGCACGAGTTCTTGCAGAGGAGCCTTGAACGCGACCCGATAAGGGGTGCGATAACCAGAGGGAGCTGACACGACCGCCTGCGCCTGGGCTGGCTCGTGGCCATGGATCAGCGAGGCCCAGAGCATGGACGTGCCGACCGCCCAGCGTCGGCCGGGAAGGATGAGTCGCGACATCTCCGCACCTCCTCAGTTCTCAGAGCCTGTCCCAGCAAGACCGCCCATTCATGAAAACGTATCCTGCCAGAAGAATTTCGATGGGAAAGCCCGCGCGTTCTCGGAACATCGTTCAGGGAGCCACGCGCATCAGCCAGACCTCGGCGACCTGGCATCCCCGGCCACTCCCCCCCCGCCCCGGCTCCTGGGCCCAGCGAAGCGTCAAAGCGCCATCCGCGGTGAGCTCTGCCGGGATGTCGAATTCCAGCGGACGGACCGGGTCGGGCTTCGCGAGCGGCGGATGAATCTGCCGGCCGTCGGCGTCGAACCGAATGCGAATCGGCGTGGGAAAACTGTCCGCCGGGTAGATAACTCGGACCCGGTACCTCGCGCGGGGGTCAAGTTGATCATAGCTCATTTCGAGCGGGACGTCGTAGAGGGTCTGCGCATAATGGCACCAAACCATGGGCCAATCAGGGCGACTGCCGAACGTGATTCGCGGCGAGCGTCTGAAGTCCGGGTCGCGCTCGAAGCCAGGTCCCCGCACCAGGTGAGGACGCCTCGAGGGGTCTCCCGGCGCATCGTAGAACCCGCCCGCCCCCGGATCCGTGCGGCCAAGGATCGCGGCGATCCCCTTAAGCCGCTCCCGTTCGCTCCCAAGCTTCCGAATTTCGGCGAACCTTGACACCAGCCAGGCCCGATCATTCAACGGAGTGTCGATCGCGTCGAGATTCGCTCCTCGGCGCACCGCCGTGGCTTGATACCGAGAAACGCTCAACTGCATCCGGACGCTTTGGTAAAGCGCCTCCGCAAGCTCGTGCACCCGAGCGCGACGCTCGGCGGAGGCGGGATGGAGCCGCGACTGATCCAGAATCCTCTCCGCATCCATCATCGCCGCCAGAGTTCCGATCTTCCCAGCTCGGCGAAGGGCGTCGTAAGCCTCAGACTCCCTGGCGGTCTCATCAATCAAACGATCGCGAACGTGAGCATCATAGTACGCCCGGTAAAGCGCCTGCTGGAACCGCCAGTTGAGTAACACACGAGGACTTACCGTTCGCTCCAGATCCTGAAATTGTAATAAGGTGGTTTCGACGCCCGCATTCGTCAGCAAGGCTCCTTGCCAATTCCTCTCGAGCGCGAGCAGCCCTTGAGCAAAGCTCTCGGCATAAGCATCACCGATGAAATACCGGCTGTACTGCCGCAGAATGTCGAGGACCTGGGCATCGGGATCCCAGCCAAGGCCGCTCCACACGAATTTATTCACATCATCGTTACATCCTTCCGAATATGTGATAAAACCAGTGGCCTGGTCCTTTTCGGCTCGAAAAATCGCCGCCTGGGCCAAGGGGCGGGGGTTGATCGGTTCGCGTCCTTCGGTAAGGCCGAAAGCAAGATCCCAGTCGGGCACGGGATACTGGCAATCGAAGCTATGCGTAATGTCCGGGTAGAGTCGAATCGGGTAGCGAGAAGGGACGGCCGCGCGTAGCTCGCGCGTGGAAAGTCTCACCTGCGGCCCGTGCACGATCCCCGTGAGCCATGCTGGCTCTTCTCGCAAGAGCCTGAGAAATTCGTCGACCCGCTCCTGGTCGAAGCCCTGCGGAGAAATCCACATCTGGGCCTTGGGGTGGTGCTTTCGTAGCAGCTCCGCTTGTTTTTCCAGAAAAGCCATCAAGGGCTTGGGAGGAGAATTTCCCGGATCGCCGCCGGGAACGAGCACCGCATCGATCCGAGGAAGAGCCTCGAAGATGTCCCCCCACTCACGAAGCGTGGCGGCCAGCACCTTGGGATCAGCATAGTCGACGTTATCCTCGGTCGGATACCAAACGCCAACATCGAGCCCGTATTCATCAGCGAGCCGCGACATACCCACCATCATCTCGAGCGGCGGACGTGGGAAATGGGGACTATCCGGGTCATCATCCGACTTCGGCGGAATCAGCTCGATCGTGTTCACACCGAAAACAGCAAGGTCGCGGATGTACCGTTCCCACTGATCAAGGTCCCAGCCATCGTACGAGTTGGTCTTGGGGCGATACCCCAGTTGATGCCCTCGAAGCGGATATCTTGGCGTGGTCGCGACGCGAAAATCTTGGGGAATATGCACATGATCACGGCTGATTCGCAATTCGCGAAGCAGTCGCCCCACGCCGAAAAGGACCCCGCGCGCGTCGTTGCCGGCCACGACAACGAGGCCCGATCGCCCGTCCGCCCGGATGCGATACCCCTCGGCCCCCGCGACGGCCTGGGTTCCTTCTAAAATCGAAGCCACCTTGGGAAACTTGTCGCGCAGCTCGGCGTCTTTCCCAACGATGACAAGGGGGCTGTCGGCTTTGTCGGGCCATGCAGACGAAATCGACCAACGGATACGGCTCCGTCGCTCGACCTCTTCGACCAGCATGCTGACGGCTTTCATCTCGACGCGTGATGAGTCGTTAGGCACCAGCACTCGGACTCGCGTCAGGTCAATGCCTGCATCCCCTGGTTGAGCCACGGCCGGTGAGACCACGCCAACACCAAGCCAACCGGCGAGAACCAGCCACCAGGCTTTGCGACATCGCCGTTCAATCGCTTGATCCCGTCCCACGCGCGTCATCCCTAAAAGAGTGACCCGAGACGGTGTGCATAGCGAACCCAGCCTCGGCTTGAATTTTGGCTCATGTCCAGGACAAGGTTCCCCGGAAATTCGTCGGTAGGCCGAGAATTCCATAAAGCAAAACGCAACGGGACTCGCCACTGGACTCAGCCAGACTATCTCACCAAGGGATCACCCGCAAGAATCGAGCACGGGTCATGGCGGCCTACAAAACCTCTATGATTTTCACATATTCTTTCGTTCACGCGTCCGCGATCATCGGAGCGATGCCGACGGCTGCGTTCTCCTGGAGATCGCCAAGCCAAAGTTTCTCCTCTTGAGCGATCTCCGCAAAGCGTATTAATTCCGCATCGGAAGGTACGCCCAACGGCACACCGCTCACAGGCCGCCCGGCACGGCGCATGAAGCGGGCGAGCCTCATCGTGGTCACGACAACAACGATCGCCGTGGCGCCTGACGTGCTTCGGAATCCATGCCGAATGTTCTCCGGAATATCAAACACATCGCCGGGCCTCAAATGCTGCCAGGTACCGTCCTTGATCGCCTCCAAACGACCCTCGATCACGTAGAAGGTCTCCCGATCCGGATGGGCGTGAAGCGGTATAACATGACCGGGCCCGAGGGTTCCCTTCATTAGGGCATAGCCTTCGCCAATCTCGGGTAAGGGGGTCAGGAATTTAAGGGTTGGACCAAACAAGTCAACTGCATGGACCTGCAAATGAGCATGCTTATCGTCTTTCATCTTCGGACTCCTTTCGCTGTGGAGACACCCAGGTTAATCACAGAGCAAAAGCCGATTGCCGCTCGCTCACCCAGGCTCCGATCGACTGAGGCTGGAAACCACTCAGCTCCAGTGAAGGTTGGAAGGATTGAGCGAGAATTCGATTCCCTTCCTCCGGATGTGCCTCGATAAACCGATAAAGGGCGGAGAGCCGCTTGCCCATCCCGACTCCCATGGCCAGATCTACATTCCGCTCGAATTCGTGCAGCGGAATGCTTTCATACCGAATGCTCGTTTTCAACGAACGGGAAAAGACCCGGGCCAACTCCTCTCCGCTAAGAGCGGCGGAGCCTGACACGAGATGGTCTCCGGAGAACGCCTCGCTCTCCAAGAGAGTGACTGCGGCGAGCGCACAGTCATCGGTTGACGTCCAGGCCACCGGCTGCGCTGTGGGAAGGGGATAGCGGATAACGCGACCTTGGGAAATTCCCTCTCGCACATCGGGCTTGAGAAGGTTGTCGAGATACAGTGTTGCGCGAACAATCGCGAAAGGAAATCCCGAGCCGGCCATCTTGTCTTCGATGATTTGATTTCCCGGAAAGCTATGCACGTCCGACGCAATCGACGGCTTCCCGCTCCCCATCCTGACTAATACCCTCTGGACGCCGGATGACCGCATCGCGTGAATGGCGTTACCCATCAACAAGGCGATATGAGCCGGTGGACGCGGAGGCATCTGCAACACGACGTTGTCGATTCCCTCATGCGCACGCACAAGGCTGTCTCTGTCTTCCAAATCCGCGGCGAACACCTCCATTCCCAATGCCGCAAGCGAATCGCGATGCTTTGTGTTGCGTATCAGCACACGAACGCTGTGCCCACGCCCCACAGCTTGTCTTGCCGCCGCGCCACCTTGAACTCCGTTGCCCAGATACACGAGGATCTTTTTCTTCTTCGTCATCTTGCCCTCCCCAGGCTTGTTCTCCGATCACGTTAATCGACTGACTGGTGGTCAGTCAATGCCGGTTCCTTGCTGAGGGCGCATAGAGAACCGCCTCCGCAAATGAGCCGCCTTTTCCGAGCGGGTCGTTCAGCGAGCGGAAGCGGCAACATCGCCGCGACTAGCGTGGGAGATCATCCTCCCCGACATTCGTTTGCTTCGGAGGAGCGACGTTCTGGGAGTCAGAGACCCTAACGTCATGAGGTCGAGCGGTGGTGGGTCGGGTTGCGCGCCCAAGCGATGAGGAGGGGAGAAGGCAAAGTTCTTGTAAAACGGCCGGTTGGATAGCACGAGTGGTCCCCACCAGTGTGCCAGGGCTTTTGACACGGGTGGGGACCATCCAAGACATTTCTCTACGATGCTTCTGGCTTAAGGTATGTCCGGCGGGCGTCATTCCTTGAGGGTTTGGTTACAACGCTCCGGGCATCTTTCGCCGAAAGCGGCGGCTCTTATCGTCGGGAGGAAGTTTGAGACCGTTCCGACCATGTCGAGGGGGATGGCACGGAATTACGCTTCGACGAGACCCTGAGTTCAAGCTTGCCGCAGTTCCCCGCACCAAGACCGCCCGTGACGAGACACTCCCCATCAGGTGTAAACATCAAGCATTCGATCCGGTAAGGGAGTAGTTGACTTCGCCCGGCTTGCTTCAATGCGGTCAGATCCCACACAAAGAGCTCACTGGCGAAGCGCGATCCTTGAGACTCATCGGCGGCCGCCACATAGAGATTGCGGCCGTTCGGGGAGAATGCGAACCCCGTGACTACCGAGTTTGGAATCTCAAATCGGCCCTTCTCTTTCCACGAGGAAACATCTGGCGAAGCAATATCAATAAGAATCACCTGGCCGGTACCATGCCGCGAGCCGATCGCCAAGGTCTTGCCGTCTTGGCTGAATGAGAATGAACCCACTTCCTCGACGAGCGGCGGTAGTCCTCCCCAAAGTTGGCCGTCATGGGCGTTACCCGGCGAGCAGTGCCAGAACTTGACTTCACCATCACGTGCGATCGTCGCCAGGGAATCTCTCTTGCCGACCGCTACGGTCAGAGCTGGAGTGATCGGCTGAAAAACGACAGAGCAGACGTCATCCTTGTGCTCGTTGAGAACCGCTCGAAGCTTGCCGCTGGTCACATCCCAAAGTCGAGCGGTCTTGTCCTGGGACCCCGTCGCGAGGGTCTCTCCCGCAGGGCTGAAGGCCACCGATAAGACGGTTTTTGCGTGCCCTTTGAGTGTCTGGCGGATCCTTTTCTCGCGAACATCCCACAGCACGACTTCACCATCTTGAGATCCCGCTGATGCCAGCGTCTCTCCATTAGGAGAAAACACCAGGGCACGTACGGCAGAAGGTTCCCCTTCAGATTTCGCCAGCCGATCCAGGGTTCCGGCCCCGAAGAGCCGGATCACGCCGTCGGAGCATCCCGCCGCCAGCGTATTTCCATCGGGAGAAACAGCCACACTGAGAACCCACGCCGAAGTTTCGATCGAGTAAGGTTCGGTCCCCTTCCACGTATTACTCGCGGGAGCGAACTTCGGAAGAATAGGCTTGCTTGGCGCCGGCGGGCTGGGCATTGGAGGCTTTTGTAGTGCCAGTTTCGCTTGAAGAGCGGGATCCGCCTCCATTTTTTGAATTTTTGCCCGCAAGTAGATAGCGGCGGGGTCGGTTTCCAGGTTGCGAACTCGACGATGAAGGGAGAAAAGAAGAGCCTGGGCTTTTTCAAGTTCCTCTTCTTTTAAGGCCAACGCCTGTTTCCCGTAAAGAGGAAGAAGATGTCTGTCGAGATCCGCATCTGATGATTTGCCCTGTGTCGCCGGCCACTTTCCTTTGCTCGAGGCCCGCGCAGCTTCAAGCTGCGATTCGAGAAGACGAACGGACTCCGCGAGCTTCTTGAGCTGGGCATCTTTGGCGGCGAGTTGCTCGCGAATCGCGTCTTGATTCTCGACCAGGCTTTCCCAGAAAAGAACGGCCTTCTCGTTCGCCGCGGACTTGTCCGCTCCTTGATCTTGGGTGACGGAAGGAGCGAGTATGTCCGGAAGTCTCTTGTTACTCGAGGAGGAATTTTCCTCCGTTTGGGCCTGCGAAGAATCAGGTTCGACTGTTGCTAAGACCGTTTGTTTGTCCCCGCGTCTGATGCTGACGAGTTCTCGGCCGACGCGAGTCCCCTTGGTTTTTTCCACCCAGTGATCGCCCGCGCGAAGCTTGAGGCGAATCTCCTGCGGCCCGGCGCCCGTGAAGACGACCTCCTCACCATCGACACGAACCTTGACCTCGGGGTCGTCGAGCTTGACGACGAGCGTCCCCTCGGGGGTTTTGATCCGAAGGACGGTCGCCACAAACTCGACGAGGTTCGAGGCCCCTGAAGCTTCCGCAGCCCCCAGACCGACGAACGCCACCAGGAGAGCCGCGGCCGCCATGAATAGGGGTTTGGAAGGCAACCTCATGCCGGAAGGCCGATGCACGGGAAAGGGTGGCTGCCGGCCGGGTTGCTCGAGATAGGCCAGGCAACGCTCAAACAGCTCCGCGACTTCCGCGGCGGATTGGAAGCGATCGGCCGGTGCCTTGGCGAGGAGTTTGGCGACGATCGCCTGAAACCAGTCGGGAATCTCCGGACTGATCTCACGGATCGGTCGAGGACGGTCTTCGCAAACGCGACGGAGCACACCCATCGTGGTCTCAGCGCGGAAGGGAGAGCGCCCCGTGCAAAGGGTATAGAGAACGCTGCCGAGGCTGAAGAGGTCGGCGCGGTGGTCGATCGACTCGCCGCGTGCCTGTTCGGGGGCCATGTACTGAGGCGTGCCGGCGATGACTCCGCTCTGCGTCAGGCTGGCGTCATCAGCCGCGCGGGCAAGACCGAAGTCGGTAACCTTGACCCGTTCGACGCAGTTCTCGAGCAGGATATTGGCTGGCTTGATGTCGCGATGAACCAGGCCCACCGCATGCGCGGCCGCCAGACCAGACGCCGCTTGCCGACCGATCCGGAGAATCTCCCTGAGCTTGAGAGGGCCCATCGCCTCGAGCCGGTCCTGGAGCGATCGCCCCGAGACAAAAGGCATCACGAGGAAAGGGAGGCCGCTCAGCGTCGTGTCGACCGCATAGATTGCCACGATATGGTCATGCGAGATCGCCGCGGCGGCCTGTGCCTCGCGGGCGAAGCGCCGTCGAGCCGAGGCGCTCGTGGCCAGTTCGGGAGCAAGCACCTTGATCGCCACGTGCCGGCCCAAGGGACGGTCATAGGCTTTGAGCACCAACCCCATCCCCCCTCGTCCGATGACCTCCATGACCTCATACGGGCCGAGCTTTCCTAGCTGCCCGGGCTCCGTGGCGGGTTCAAGAAAGGCGAGCGCATCGGTTTCCCCCGCACTGGCCTCCGGCGTATGCGTGGGGGGACCTGAGGCGAGCAACCGGGCATCTCCCCACCACCGGCTCTCGGCGGCCATCCGCTCGAGCGCCTTGCGGCAGGTCGGGCAGGATTCGAGATGCTGAGAGATCACCCCCTGCTCTTCCTCATCGAGCTGATCCTCAAGCAGGGACCGAAGACGGGACGTGTCACAGGTTAGAGAACGTGCCACCATGCTTATCGTCTCCTCGTCGATGGGTTTTCGATCGTGCGCGTATTTCGGATGGCGTCCGCGTTATGGCGTTTCCTCAGCATCTTCCGCGATCAGTTGCTCGATCTCTTTTTTGAGGCGGGACATGACGCGGCTCTTGGCGATGTAGACAGCTCCCGCGGTGATTCCCAAAGTGGCGGCCACGTGTTTGGGATCTTCCCCTTCAACGCCGGTCGCCCAGAAGGCTCTCCACGTGACGGGGCGAAACTCCCCCTGGACTCGGTCGGCCGCCCACGCGAAGAGTCGGCGGCGATACTCCCCCTCGAAGAGCGTGACAGCCTCTTCATCAGGGGCCGGGAGCTCTTCGAGTACGCGTTGAAGTTCGGAGTCCCCCGAGCCTCGGGGGTGCCGCTTCTGGGCCGCGAGGATTTTGACGCTCAGGTTGCGAGCCGTCCGAAACAGCCAACCTCGGAACGAACCCCGAGCAGGATCCGGATCCCAGCGGTCGATCGCCGCCGCAACAGCGCGGAAGACTTCCTGGACAAGGTCAGCGGCATCCGCCGGCTGCAACCCACGACGAATCGCCAACCGTTCGATCAAAGGGCCGTAGAGGTCCAGAAACTCCCCCCACGCGCGCTCATCCCGAGGGTCGCGAAGGCGAACGAGCAAGCTCGGACGTGTCGTCGGCGAATCGGTCATGCCAGACCTCCCGAGGGTTACTCCTTTCGATCCGCCAAACCTTTCACGGATTTCCTGCGGCGGCCATTCTCCGGCGCTCGAGCAGTCATCGTAACTCGTTGAATATCACCAGCGAACGGCTCCCGTACAAAGCACAAAAGACCGGCCGTCTCCGAATCGAGACAAGGCCGGTCCTTGAAGCATGGGCCGCGAGACTACGAGAACGGAGACGAGAGAGCGGAAACGAGGTTCTCCACATTCATGAAACGTGGCAGGTCCTCACTTCATTTTTCTGGTGAATTGTCGCTCCCCCCCGCCATCTGTGGGCGAATAAGAAATGAACTCCAAGGCTCGATTCGCTCCCATCTTGCCCGTTACCCGAGCGGTTGGAGGCGCTTGGCCCGGACGTCACTCAGTTTCCGTCGGAGGCGTTCATACTGTGCTTGCACATCCTTGGCCTGCTGAGTGAGGTCGTGAGCAAGATTGTGGGTCTCGTAGGGGTCTTGAAGCAGGTCGTACATTTCCCACTGGCTTGGTACCTTCCCGTTCACGTCGTGGTACTCGGCCAGTTTGTACCGCTCCTCGCGGATGCTGACGATATGGTTGGGGGGCTGCGGAAAGATCTTGGTCGCCTGACCTGATTGGTAGTCGTCATAGGTGAAAACGACGTAATCCTGGACCGGGGGAGCCGACGGGTCAACGATCAAGGGGGAGTAGTCGACCCCCTGCCAGTCAGTTCGGGCTGAGGAGGGTGCGTCAAAGAGGCCGGCGAGCGTCGGTAGAAAGTCAACGTGCGACACCAAGGCCGACGACTTACGCGGGGTTTTGAAGAGCGTGGGGTTTGAATAGACGAGCGGAACCCGCAGGGTTTCCTCGTAAAAGTTGAAGTTCTTCTGCCGCTGTCCGCCGTGGGCGAGCCCCATCTCCCCGTGGTCGGCCGTGCGAATGATCAATGTCTTGTCGATCAGGTTTTCTTTTTGAAGAGTGTCGAGAACTTCGACCAGGTACCGGTCCGAGGCTTTCCGCAGGTTGCCGTAGAAGTTGAGGTAGTCTCGCTTCATCCGCGGTGTGATGAGCCTACCGAGCGCCTGGCTGAGGGCCAGGAACTGTCTTTGCACCGTGGGCTTGGTGGAAAGGTCCTCGTCGACGGTGGGAGGTAGGCCGATATCCCCTTGCAACCAGGAATCGTCGTAGCCCGCCTTCTTGTACGTTGAGGGGTAGAAGAGCACGTCGTGCGGGTTGACGAGGGAGATGATGAGAAAGAAGGGTTGTTGGGCGGCGGCCTGCGAGCGGAGGTAGGCGAAGGCCCCTTCCTTGCCCTCTTCCCAGGGACCCTGGTCGCGCATGAAGCGGCCGTCGTTATCGACGTTGCCGCCCCCCGCTTGGTCGAGGTTCTGATTGGCGCCGGCGTCCTGTGGATTCCAGCGATGAAATCCATACTTTCCGACATCATCAGGCACCCAGAGCTTGCCGGCGGGCTTACTGCAATGCCACTTGCCCTTGTAGATGACGTGGTAACCCGCGGCAGACATCACGCTGGCGATGTTCTTCAGGTTGAGAGGAAGCTCCACCTGAGGATACTTATCAGCCGGCATGTTCTCTTCAAGCGTGTACTTGACGCCGTGCTGCGCGGGAAAGTAACCGGAGACCCAGGTCGAGCGGGCTGGCGAACACATGCAGGAGTTGGTGAAAGCGTTCTCGAAGGAGAGACCATTCCTCTTCAGGCGGGTCAGGCCGGGAAGGTTCTGCTCCTCCCACCCTGGCGGAAAGTGCTGCGTCGCCCGTTCTTGATCCGTCATGAAAAGGACGACGTTCATCCCTCGACCCGGCCGGGATCCTGAACCCTGAACGGCCGCGGCCGCCTGTGCTCTCAGACCCAGCAGAGGAGCCGCGAGGGCCGCGGACTTGAGAAGTTCTCGACGGCCGATTTTATCATTACGGTTCATGAGAGCGGTTTTCCTTCGGCTAGATTACCAAGCCTTGATGTGTTGAATTTCTTCCGGTAATGCCGCCAGGGTGGCACGGCCAAGCTGATGAGCGATTGATCTCCGAAAAGACACGTCGCGGTCCCACGATTTTCGTTTCGCTGGATCGGCCATGCACGCGGATCGGATCGACTCCTGATGGCGGCAAGGAGCCCGTCATGTAGCACGATCGGAGCCTTCAAGCCGCTCTCCCGCCCCGGAATTGGCTTGGCTCCTTCCGAACGAAAACGGGTCCTTCAACGTGACCGGAATGTTGAAGGACCCGTTTCCTTTTTGAAAATATGGAGCCAAAAATAAAGCACTGGAATTGAACGTGGTGTTGCTTGAAAATGGTCCGCCACGTCGCCTCCTTTCGCTATATAAAAATCGATGATCCGCAACGCCATTCGCGTATCAAATTCCTCGGAGAAAATGACTGATGGCCACAAAGAAGGATGCGCAAAGCCAAAAGCCTGCGAAGAAGACCAAGACCACAGCGGCCAAGGCTGCACCCAAAAAGGCGGCCGCTCCGAACCTCGCGCCCAAAGAGTCAGACGCCATCGAAGCGGCTCCCCCAAAGACGGCCGCTCCAAAGGCTACTCCCAAAAAATCGGCCACCACCAAGACGACATCCCCAAAGGCGGCGGCTCCTAAGAAATCGGGGGCGGCCAAAACGACCCAAAAAAAGAAGGGCGCCCCCAAGAAAGCCGGCGCGAAAAAGTCAGCTCCGTCTCGCAAAAAGGCTCGTTTCGGCGGGGGAGGACTTGGTGGTAACACGGACACCGACGCTCGCTGAGAATCTTTCTTCGGGCCTAGAATCTCGATCGACCCCAGGACGAATCGCGCATGTTTAGCGGCCTCAACAAGGTTTTCGAGCGGTCCTTCATTATTGGTTTTGCCGTCCCCGCGTTGGCGTTCTTATTCGCTGCCGTTGGCATTTGGTCGTTGTTTGGCCAATCGGTAAGCTTTGTCGACCTGCGCGGGGCGGAACCGCTCAAAGATACGACGACCTTGGCTTTCGCGGGCACCATCATCACCTTTATTTTGGTCATCTTCAATTTTAATATCATGAGAATTCTGGAAGGCTATTGGTATTTTGATTTAGGATTCAAGCTCAACGGATATTACCGAAGCCGTTTTCGGAAACTGGGTGAGGAGATCGAAAACCTGACGAAAGAGCGAGAGGAATCCCAGCGAGAGAATCGGCCCTTCGTTAAGAAAAAGCAGAGAAACCAGGCCATCGAAGAGCGTGCCGCTTTGTTTCCTTCTCGAGAAGACCTGGTTTTACCAACCAAGTTTGGCAACGCAATTCGAGCTTTCGAGGACTATCCGAGGGTGATGTATCGCCTCGATTCGATACCGGCTTGGAGCCGTCTCAACGCGGTGATCCCGAAGGATTATCGAGAGCTCATGGATGAGGCACGGGGCGAGATGAATTGTTGGATGAACTTTTGGTTTCTCTCGTACCTACTGATCATCGAATACGTCGTTCTCACCATTTGGTTTTGGCGAGCGCCTTGGGTTTGGATCATCATCTCCTCTCTTGTGTTCTCCGTTTTCTTATGTGCCGACCAGGCCACGAAGGCGGCGATGGGCTGGGGCGAGTGGGTAAAGACAGCCTTTGACGTTTACTTGCCCGATCTCATCAAAAAGCTGGGTTACAGGCCGTTGACAACCACGGCTGAGCTCCGGGATTTCTGCGTAAACCTCAGCCAGGTCATGATCCACCGGGAGGTCGCCGCTCTTGAGGATCTCGACAAATACCGTAAAGGGTTCAAAAACCCACCAACCCTGATTCTGCATGAAGATGACAAGCCATAAGCGCTCGCAGTGAGTGAAAACGTGGATTGGGAACGGCCTTGGATCTTCTCAAGGCCTTGGGACTCAACATCGTCGATCGCTTTTACAATGAATAAGTTCCTTCATTGGGTGGCACTGACAAGTGAGTACACTTGGCCGTGCCACCCTGATTGATTTACTAACTATTTGTATTTTTATCATATTTGATATCTTTTCTAAACGCAACGGGCAAAGAGGAAGTTCTGCCATGATCGAAGTCCGGTCGATCATGGCTAAGATCCCCTTCCAACACATGACTGAAGACGGAATTGCCCCGGCAAGGCCGTCGATCGAAAATCGATTCCTAATATCTTCTCACAAGAATCGACATTCCGTTGGAGTCGCCTAGGCCACTGGACCGATCTCGGTGCTTTACCGCGACACGGCATACGATAGAATCTCGGGGCTGTCCCGAGTTCCCGAGAAACCTGGTACCGGAGTGCGCCTGTGAAGCCATCTATCGAATGGCGTACCTTCGTCCGAGGCGTCTTCGCATGCGTGGCGGCAATTTCGGCGATGTTCTTCGTGATTCGGCAGTTTCGTGAAGCATCCCCGCCGCGTCCTCAGGCGCCCGCCATCCCGCAGGCGCCGGCCCCTCGTGCTCCCGAGGGACCTCCCATGCGGATCGCCCCCGAAGACCTGGCACGCGCAGGTCGGCAACGAGACGACAATGGAGTGGGGTTGATCTTCTGCTGGTGTCCGCCGGGGTCATTCCACCTGGGGAGCCTTCCCAACGACCTCCGTCGGTTCCAAAACGCCGCGCCGGTGATGGTTACCCTCACGAACGGCTTCTGGATGGGCAAGGTCGAGGTAACGCAGGCTCAGTGGCAACAAGTGATGGGGGTGACCCTGCGACAGCAGCGGGCCAAGGATCCGGGGCAGCCACGTCCCGTGGGGGACGAAACCATGCGGGACCACGTCGGTGAAGGCCCCGACTACCCCATCTATTACACGAGCCACGGCGAGGCCGAGGAGTTCTGCCGCAAGCTCACCGAGGCTGAGCGCAGGGCGGGCCGGCTCGAACCGGGATGGGAATACCAACTGCCAACCGAGGCACAATGGGAGTTTGCTTGTCGCGCCGGGACGACGACGGCCACCGCGTTCGGCGACCGGCTGAGCGGCACGCAGGCCAACTTCGACGGGTCAAAACCCTTCAACAAAGCGCCCACCGGACCATACCTTCACGAGACGACGCCAGTCGGCCGCTACCCCGCAAACCCCTGGGGGCTGCACGACATGCATGGCAACGTCTGGGAATGGTGCCGCGACGGATTCGCGCCCACGCTCGCCGGTGGTGTCGACCCCGTCGGAGCCCCTTCGTCTTCACAACGGGCGTATCGGGGGGGTTGCTGGCATAACCAGGGATCTCTCTGTGTGTCAACGGCGCGCGCCTGGGGCGAGCCCAGCAACCGGGGCTCCGGATTGGGCTTCCGGGTAGCCCTCGTCCTGACCGGATCCGGAAAAGGTGAGAAAGTCAACATCAACGGTCCTGAAAACCATACTCAACACCCCATTCCCGCACCCAAGAGAGATTCACTTAAAAAGTGATTGCATATCCATGGACGAATTTTCGCGACGACGGTTGCTGGCCGCCGCGGGTGGCCTTGGCCTGGGACTGGCCGCTGGCGAGGTGATGGGAGCCGACCTGGAGAGCGAGCACCCGGGCAATCCAGAGGCGCTACTCCAGCGCTTGGTGGAGGGAAACGATCGATTCGCACGAGACGCCCCCCGGCCTCAGCACGTGGGCCGAGAGTGGCGATTGAGGCTTACCAAACAGCAACATCCTTACGCGACGATCCTCAGTTGCAGTGATTCCCGTGTGCCGCCGGAACTGATCTTCGATGAGGGGTTCGGCGACCTGTTCGTCATCCGCGTGGCCGGCCATGTGGTGGCCCATGACTCGCTTGGCTCACTCGCATACGCGGCGGATCACCTCCACACCAAGCTCTTTGTCGTCATGGGGCACGAAGGCTGCGGCGCCGTGACTGCGGCCGTCGATTCGTTGCGGGGCCAGTCCAGAGAGGCGGAACACATTGAATCACTGGTGAAGCTGATCACGCCGGGTCTCACGCAACTGGATCACGGGCGAGCGCGAGAGGACCTCATTGCAACGGCCGTCGAGGCCAACGTCCGTTGGACCATGAATCATGTGGCTCACTGCCCGCAAGTGGCCAAGTTGCTTGAAGCGAAGCAGGCGCGGTTGGTCGGCGCCATCTATGAGCTGAAAACGGGCCGCGTGCGATTCCTCAAGACCGCCTAACGCATTCTGAAACAAGCGAACCCCGTGGGGTTCGCTTGTTTTGAGGCTAGTTGTCCACTTGGGCTCCCTTGATCGTAAAGTCCCCCAGATCTCGAGTCTCCGCGGTGCCGACGGAGAAGTCTTTGAGCACACTCGAGTCGATGGAGATCTGGCCGCGATCCGTGGTGAGCAGACGATAGGTCGCTCCCGGGATGAGACCGGGCAAGGTGATGCGTCCTTCGGCGTCGGTGGCAGGCTCCCCCTGATACCACATTCCGTTGAGATAAGGTGCGCCCGCGTCGGCCGCGAGACTTTCATCTCGGACGTTACCGTCGAAGTCTGACTGGTATCGTCCCTTCGTCAGCACGATTTGCAGACCGAGTTGGTAGTTCGCGACCGGTTTGCCGGCCTCATCGAGGACCCTTGCGCGCACGGCGCCGCAAGGGGCGAGTTGGATCGTGAGAGGCTTTTTGAGGTTCCCCTTCGCCGGAAGCTCAACGGCAGCTCCCCAGCGGCGATTGGAATCGATCACCACAAGAGGATAAACCCGATCCGAATCGAGTCCAGGCAAGAAGAAGCGGCCACGGGTCACCGGAACTCGGTTGCCTCCCCAGCGGAAGGCTTGCACGCCGACGTTGAAACACGTTTCCAGAGTACCCCGTTCCACCGGCTTTCCTTCCGGGTCCAGCACGCGCCCTTCGAGCGTTACCCCTTTCTTCAACGAGATCGATACCTCGACGGGCTCCTTCTTTCCCTCGGCGTCGATGGGAACGACGGCCTGCGCATATTTCCGGAGCCCTCCAGGACGGCCGGAGCTGATGAGTTGTGAACCGTACTCGTTGAGGAGATATTCAGCCGTTGGCCCTAAAACCACCAGGTGCCCCTTGCGAGGAAGAACGCCGATCGCGAACGTTCCCTCACGGCCAGTAATCGCAGGACTCCATGAGCCGGTGACGACATATTCTCGGCGATCGAAGCTCACGTTGGGCAATGGTTCATATTGCACCTGGACCCCTTCGAGTGGCTTACCCGACGTGGCGTCCTTGATCGTTCCCCGCAAGAGCACGCCTCGAGGCAACACAAAGTCCAAGGTTTGACGCGGTGCGCCAGGCTGCCAAGGGAGATCCTTGGATAGCGACATATAAGGCTCACCGTCACCTGGATGAGCAAAGACGGTGAAGATTTTTTCCCCGGTCTCCGTACGTTCCGGGTTATCCGCGAAAGGATTGAGCCGGAACCGCCCGTCGGCATCGGCCTCACCGCTGATGTAGCGCCCCCCTTGAACCACAAGGCGAGCGTGAGCCGCGGGCTTGCCGGTATCGGCATAGGTCACTCGCCCTTCGATAATGTGGGCGGCGTTGAGCACGAAGGTTCGCTTCTGGGCCGGGTTCCCATCCTCAGCCTCGATATGCAAGTCCTGACGTGCGAACCGATCATCGCGAACTTGCACCTCGACGCCTTCCCCTTGCCCAATTCCGCGCAGGGTAAACCAACCTTGAGCATCCGTTGTCGCGGCAGAGGACCATGGTAGAGAACTAGGACTGGCATCAAAGAAAGCAATCCCATCCCGGACGCCATCGACGAGAGCAGCGACCCGCTGAACAACGACTTTCACGCCGGAGGCCCCCTGCCCTTGAAGGTCGATGAGTCGGGCGCGGACCAATCGCTCAGGGCGGAGGCGAATCTCGATGTCAGGTTTCTCCGCGTCAGGGTCCAGCGCCTGCCAGCCCATGCCAAAACCTTCCGAGCCCGCCAGCACGCAGACTCTGTGATGGGTTATGGAAGCCGTACGCGACGTGATGAGCTGAAATCGCCCCTCACGATCCGTGGTCACCGGAACCACGATGAGCTCAGTTCTGGCGCCTTCCCCTGCGCGCCTCAAACCGGTCGTGGGAAAAGTATAGAAACCGACCGACACTCCTTCGCGGGGACGCCCCTCAGGGTCGAGCACCCTGCCCGTCACCGTCATCGTCTTTTCGTGAGCCGCGTCAACACCTCGAACCGGAATCGCTCGCGCTTCGGCCTTGGAATGGGACTTTGCACGATCTAGAGGCACCGCAGGAGCTTCCGCCTTCATCTCGGGTTGAGGCTTCTTTGAGTCGGATCGCTGCGCCAGGACCAGGCCCACGCCACTTGCGCACATCACCAAGGCAACAATTGCAGATGTACTCATAGCCAGATGACTCCAGAACATGGTCGCCAGAACTTCGTCCGCCAGGCGCAAAACCGAAGTGGAAACCCATCCGGCCGCGGTAGTATGGGCCACGGCACTTGCAGCCGCCCGGGTTGTCTGCTCGGCCAGCGAAGCCGGCACGGAAGCCAGGACTCCGCGAGGCAACGAGTCGGCCGTCAAAACCAAGGCCGACGCCACGAAGCCTCGGCGCACCAGGCGTCCCCGTAGCAGCTCCCGCGCCTTCGCCATGCGGCTCCTGATGGTCCCCACAGGACATTTCAAGCGGAGGGCGGCCTCGTCGTGGGTCATGCCCTCGATGTAGCAAAGCACGATCGGCGCACGCAGCGATCCGGGTAACCGGCCAACCTCCTCGTGGAGAGCCTCCGCGTCTTCACGATCGATCATTCCCGTATTGAGTTGGCCCGGACTCTCCTGAGCTGTCTCCGAGGCTCTTCCCATGATGGCCTGCTCCCGTGACTCTCGACCGAACCTTCGAGCCCTGGCCTTGCGCGCGGTGTGCTGAGCGACGGCGTAGAGCCAATTCCCCAAAAGTTCCGGATCCCGGATCGTGCGAGCTTTTCTGGCAAGAACCAAAAAGACTGCCTGGAAGGCGTCGTCGGCATCGTGCGGGTCGCCAAGTAGACTCCGGCAAACTCCCAGCACCATCGGGCCATGCCTGGCCACCAGGGCCGCGAACGCGGCCTGCCCGACTTCATCCCCTCGCACGAAACGGCTCAGGAGCTGAGAGTCGCTCATTCCTCCGACCGCCCCGATGCCGAACAGGGTCCGGTAGGAGGGAAGCATCACGTCCGGTTGTCCGCTAGCCATGTCCCGTCCCCCTCTCGCCTACCAATCCACTCCGCTAAGTACTTCCCCCAACTGGCCCGACCGATCGCGCTTTCTGCCGAAAATCGGACGGTAAGCGCCCCGGAACCAAAAGGAAATTCCTACTCACCAGGTCTGCTTCCACGATTGTGGTACACGAGATCGAGGTTGTTCACCAACGATTTCGGGAGACCCATCCCATGGCGAAGGACGCTGGGAAACTCCGATCTCCGTCAATTGTCGGTGGTAGGGGGCTGCGTTATAGGCACGGGCTTCGTATGCTTGGAATCGGTCAGGTCCTGTTCCCAGGAAATCGCCGATGCCAATCATGCGACCAGGAGGTTGAAATGCCGCAACATTGGGGGCCTGGGCCGGTTTTCGTCTATGAATCGCTGTTAAACGCACGACGTTGGCAGATTTACGCAGCGCGTGCGATTTTCGTGCTAGCCCTGTTGGTGGGAATGACCTTAGTCTGGTTTGGAACGCTGTCACGGGGTCAGGTTTTCACAGGCTCCGCACAGAGTTTTCAGCAGTTATCTCGCCTTGGCGAACAGTTTTTCTATGCCCTGGCGGGTATTCAACTGGCAATTGTGCTCTTGGCCGCCCCCGCCGCCACGGCCGGTTCGATCTGCATGGACCGAGCCCGAGGCACGCTTCTCCACATGTTGGTGACCGACCTTTCCGATGTCGAAATCGTTGTGGGAAAGATCGCGGCGCGGCTCGCTCCGGTTTTTGGCCTGATTGCCTGCGCGGCACCGGTCGCGGCCCTGGCCGCTTTGTTGGGAGGGATCGACTTCGAAGCTCTGGCCGGATTGTTTATCTCATCCCTGGCCATCGCGATTTTCGGATGTGCATTGGCCTTGGCGATCTCGGTCTGGGCCACCAAAACACACGAAGTCCTGTTAGCCGTCTACCTGCTTGAGGGGCTCTGGCTCATCTCCCTGCCAATCTGGTGGGGCTTCACCCAGAGCTTGTCGTTCCCTAACCCGCCGGACTGGTACCAGAAGGCCAATCCCTTCGTCCTCGTCTTTGCACCCTATGTGAAACCCGGCTTCGCCAGCGCCGTCGATTTCGGAGGGTTCGCGCTCACGCTGATCGTTTTGGCGATAGCTCTACTGGTTCTCTCGATCAAGAAGCTTCGGCGAGTCGCCGTCGACCTCTCAGGAAGATCCGAGAAACCTCGGCGACAACTTTTCCGAAAACTCTCGCGCCTCGTTCCCTCCCTCCCTGGCCCCTCACTCGACGGCAACCCGATCCTCTGGCGCGAGTGGCATCGTAATCGCCCGTCTCGCATGGCGACGCGGATCTGGGTTCTTCTGCTCCTCGGCACATGGGCCATGGCCGCCGCTGGAACCTATGAAGCGCTCGTCTGGGGACTGCGGAACGGGCCAAGCCTACTTCCCATTGGATTTATTCTTCAAGTCATGTTCGGCCTTTTGATTCTCAGCGTCATCGCTCCTACGGTCTTGTCCGAAGAAAGGGTACGCGGCAGCCTCGACGTGTTATTGACAACGCCGGTCTCGACCCGCGCGATCGTTCTGGCAAAGTGGTGGGGAGTCTACCGGCTCGTGCTCTTGCTCGCGCTGATGCCACTCTATACAGGAACGCTTCTTGCCATCATGTCTCCCAGGCTGCCCTACTACGTGTCTTCGGTTAAGAACTCGATCCAAGTGTATCCGCTCACCTTTACAGACCGTTGGCTGTCAGCCATGCTATGCCCGGCCGACTTTCTCGCCTCCGGAGCCGTGATTACAAGCTTGGGCGTTCTCATCGCGATCTGGATTCGACAACTCGGTCGCGCTGTCGCTTTGAGCGCGATTATCTTCGTCACCAGCGCGATTGGTTGGATCTTCTTTTCTCAGCTTTTCTTCTACCAATTTCTCAACCAGTTCATGAACCAGTGGGTGGCGCGCAATCGCTGGTTGGTCAACGCCGTCGTCTCCTTGAGCCCAATCGCGGGCCCAGTCGGCGGAATCGACGCTTTACATTTCGTCTACGAACAACGCGATTGGCTATGGCTCGGCCTAATCCTCGTTGCTCTTGTCAAAGCTTGCGTAGCTCTCCTACTTCTCAAGCTATGCATTCTGACATTCGACAAGCGCATGGAACGCGTCCCCGAGGCTGCGGAAAACACCACAACCCTTATCAAACCAAAAAATTCCGACCTTTTGATAGAAATAGGATCGCCGTCAGACCTGGGTTGATTCCTTCCGGCACTCGATGCCAAGGATCGGTTGTACTTCAAGAAAAGAACGCCAATATTCACGGCCCAGGGCCTGCGCCTCTACCTCGGAAACCTCAGGAGTCCGCCAACTCACCGAAGAGAAACCCGCCTTTTGGAGGGCGTCTTCGTAGGTGCGTTGTGTGTAGAGGTAATTCTCGATCTCAAAGGTGTCCGGGCTCGGCAAGAACCGAAGACGAAATGGCTCCCCTTCGTGGTTCGGGATCGGCGTGGCGAGGTTCCAACCATACTGCGAGAGATCGACCGCAGCCCCAGGCGTGAAGGTGCAGACCATGGCGATGAATCGTCCCTCCGGACGAAGGTTCGCCGCGACGGCCTTGCACATCGCCTCGAGTTGCTCACGCGACGTCGCATAGTGAAGCAGGTAGACCGCCGTGATGACATCAAAGGCCCCTACGATCCCAAGAGCCTCGACCCCCGCCTGAACGTACTCGATCCCCAGAGGTTCGCTCGCTTCGGTTTGACGGGCGAGCGCGATCATACCGGCCGAAAGGTCGGCACCGACCACCTTGGCTGCCCCCCTGCGGCGAAGCATCCTGGCGTAATGCCCTTCGCCACAGGCAAGGTCAAGAACCGAGAGTCCTTCAACATTTCCGAGCATCGCGAGGACGGTATGTTCTTCCACGGCCGTTCGAAAGGGAAGTTCCCGCGACTTTTTGAACTGACGAGCAATCTTATCGTAGTCGGCATCCATCTCCCGGCTCTCGACTTCCTGAGGTTCGTTGGATGAGACTCCCTGAACCAGGCCCACCCCAAAGGGCCTGGCGAACACCCCGCGGGCTTAGTATGCTTCTGCGGATCTTCTTCCACGACAAGAAGATCGGCGGGTAAGCCACGCGGACAACGCTCATAGTCTGTTGCGGGGAATCGCGAAACGTCAAGGAATTTCTTATCTCTATCAGACCTAAACACGATCACGCGACGGGGAAATCAGCGAATTTCGAGGCAACGGCTCCTCGCTTCTCACCGAGCGCGCTCTGAGACTTCCCCCCCGACGGCGATCGGGGTAGGATAGTTTGTCAGATGAATGGGTGGAGAAAACCTGAAGCTTGGACTCGAAGCAAGGAGAGTTGCCCGGGCTATTCGAGCTCGCTCGTGACAGACCTTCCGACCCAGGACACGTCCGTGGTCCTTCTCCTTGCGGAGTGGAGGAACTGATCGCTGAGTTTCCTCGCGGCCCAGGGACCACACAAAGCCTTATGGACATACTGAATACGCGGGTTCTCATCGTTGAACCCAGGATCAGCCTCGACCGGCTCCAAGAGTTCTTCCAGGGGGAAGCCTACCGGATAACCCCGGGAGAACGGACGGCTCGCGATCCTCACGCCCCTCATACGTTTCTTGCCTTGGAGCTTGAGATCAGCGTTGCAAGCAACCGCGACGAGGTGATCGCACTGCTTGAGGAAGGCATTTCCGCTCAGCGCCCTTTTGCCCTGGTTTGCCTTGATACCGAGCTCACCGAGAGAGAGGCCGGCGCGATCATAACGCAGGTCCGCGAGTCCGACCCCACGGTTGAGTACGCCTCCATCGCTTTCTCTGAAGATCCAGCCGAGCTCACGAGGGTCCGCCGTCAAATCACCCGAGGGCTCCTGACCTGGAACAAGCGGCGCAACCTCGAAACACACGTGACCGCACTGGGGCATTTGAAGGCCGATCGCCATGGTGTCGAGACCCTGGTTCAGTGCCTCCTCGACCAGGTTGCCGCCGACAATGCAGACACCCCCCTGTTGATCGTCGAGGTTCATCCCCCGCTTCAGTACGTCCCCTGGCTGGGGTCGGGAGTCTTCGGAGATCGGCGGCTTGCCCAACGTATCGTAGCCCCGCTCTGCGGAACGGAAATCCCCGAGGACGCGTTCCCCTTCGAGACGGAGAAACTCCGGATCCAGGGGATTCGTGAAGGAGATCTCGCAGCGCTCTGGGAGCCGAGCGACCAGATTCACACAACTTATCCTGATCTCATACATTCACTTCTCAAAGAGACAACGCGGGCTCTCAAGACGGCCGAGACCCATCAAGGGGCCTCACGCGACGAGAAGATGTCGGGAATGAACCGGGCGATCGGTACGATCGTGCACAATCTCCGCTCTCCCATCGGGGCCATTCAATCGGCTCTCGACGTTGCGCTCATGGCCGCCGACGATCCGTCCACACTCTGGGAAATGCTCGACGTCATCAACCACTCCGCCAAAGACGCGATGACAGTCGTTGGGGATATCCTCGACTTCACGGGAAATTCGAGCATCAATGCGCAGACCTTCATGGTCGGCGACCTTCTCGCCACCGTCCGTGAAAAGACCCTGGGAGGGATCACGGAAAAGGCTCCGGCCATCACGATTCAGTGCCCGCCGGAAATCGCGGGGCTTGGAGACTCGCGCAAGCTCCAGCGTGCCCTCGTCAACCTCGTCGCTTATGCAGCCAGGTCGATCCTGGAAAGCACAAGGCCCGCTCCCGCCGTCCGGCTCTCCGCCTGGACCATGGACGGCACGATCCGCGTCGCGATCTCAGACAATGGCTCGGGAATCCCCGCCTCGATCCAAGCCACGCTCTTCGAGCCCTTTCTCACCCAGGGCCCACAACAGGTGGAGAGCTTGAGTCTGGCCATCGCCAAACGCATCATCGAATCCCACGGCGGAACTCTGGCATACACCACGGGGGCCAGTGGGACGACTTTCCTCGTCAACCTTCCAAACACGGCCCCAACAAAAACGACGGCCCCCAACTCCCACTCCACGGTGCCCTGAAGCCCTCGAGGACGGGCGGGTTCACCGCGCCGAAGTGCGATCTCAAGGGGAGGCGACGTTCACGCTCCCAGCGCCGGTCCCTCTCGGGCAAAGCCCATCCATCGGAATTTTATCTTCGATGGATTTGTCAATGCGTTCTTCGGGCGAGAGCGTCGGCCATGCGGCGGAAGACCCCTGACCATTCACCAGGCTCGGTTTGGCGGAAGAGCCGCATTGAGGGATACCAGGGGCTATCTTCGCGATCGAGAAGCCAGCGGCATTCGGAAACCGCCGGCAAGGCCAGCCAGACCGGCACCCCAAGCCCTCCCGAAAGGTGGGCGATTGCCGAGTCTGGAGTGACCACCAGGTCCAAGCTCTTGATCAGCCGAGCCGTTTCGAGGAAATCTCCCCCTCCTTGCTCGAAACCGGTCAGCTCGTGAATGGGAAAGCGGCCGTTCAGCGAGCGAAGTTGCTCGGTGCCGAACCCTTTTTGAAGGCTGATCAGATGGAGCCCCTCGGTAACTCCCAGGGGGGCCAGCGCCGTCAGTGGAAACGAGCGATCGCGATCGAGCCGATGCGCCGGGTTCCCTTGCCAGGCCACGCCGATCTTGAACCCTGGTAACGCGGCAAGTTCTTGCTTCCAGACCTCGACTCCCTCTTCCTCATCCGCGAGGAGATAAGGGACGGTGGCCGGAATGGTTTCCAGGGTCGTCTTCAAGATCGCCGGCAGACTCATCAAGGGCGCATGGAAATCGAAGTCCGGTAGGGTTGAGCTGGCCGCGTAGAGCTCGTCGATCCCGGGGCTCTCTACCAGGAGCCGAACCAAGGGATCGGGACAGACAACGATGACCCGTGCCCCTCGTTCCTTTACCACCGGCGCATAGCGGATGAATTGCAGCGTGTCGCCGAATCCTTGCTCGGCGTGGAGCAGAATCGTTTTGCCGACGAGGTCTTCCCCCTGCCAGAACGGCTGCGAGAACGGCTGCATCTGGTGCCCCCGGCACTTCCACCGCCATTCGTGCTCGGGCCAGCCGCGCTCGAAGTCCCCGCGCACCAGCCAGGTCATGGCCCGGTTGCGTCGCGATTCCGCGAAGTCAGGCTGAATCTTCAGGGCTCGCTCATAACAGGCCATCGCCTCGTCCAGCTTTCCCTGGCGCGCGAGGGTCATGCCCAACCCGTTATACGCTGCGGGAGACTCAGGACGGATCCGGATCGACTGCTGGATCTGGGCCGCCCCCGCGTCGAGCTTCCCTTGCCCTGTGAGAAGAATGCCCAGGTTCAAGTGCCCTTGAGCAGAGTCGGGCCGCAAGGCCAGGACCTGGCGGTAACAAGCCTCCGCCTCGTCCACCTGCTTCAGCTCCCACAGGACGTTCCCCAGGTTATTGAGCACATCCGGGTCGTCTGGTCGAATCTCGAGCGCCCGTCGATAGCTCGCCTCGGCATGCTCGAGGGCGCCACGTTCCCAGAGGGCTGTTCCCAGGTTATTCAAGGTCTCGGGGTTGTCGGGGGAAAGCTGCAGGGCGCTCCGAAGGCAACGCTCCGCGTCTTCGGCCTGTCCCAATTTCAGGAGGGTCGCTCCCAGGGTCGCATAGGTCGCGTAAGTGGGAGGGCGATGCCGGAGCACTTGCCAGACATAGTTCACTGCTTCGGTCCGTTGCCCCTGCACGGCCAGCGTCTCGGCGAGACTCGCATGAACCTCCACGGCATCCGGGCGAATCTCGAGGGCCCGCAGGTAGTGCGTGAGAGCCTCCGCCGGCTTTCCGATCGACCGCAGCGCGTTGGCCAGACCGCTATGAATCTCCGCGGAGCCCGGCCTGAGTCGCAACGCTTCCTGGTAGTGGCGAATCGCTTCGTCCCACCCCGCCAGGGCCGACAACGCCGACGCCAGATGATAATGTCCACCCGCGAGACCGGGACGAAGCCCGATCGCGCGCTGCAAGACGCTCACCGCCTGCTCCCAATCTTTGCAAGCGATCAGCACGAGCCCAAGGTTCAGGTACGCTTCCACACAGTCAGCGCGCAGGGCCACCGCCTCTTCGAAGCAAGTGACCGCCTCGTTGAGCCTCCCCTGCAGTCGCAAGACATTTCCCAGGTCGTTCCTCGCCTCGGCGGCGTCCGGGCGCAGGTCCACAACAACGCGAAAGCACGCCTCGGCCTCAATCCAACGCTGCTGGCCTGTCAGCGCAATTCCCAGCGTACCATGAAGTTCAGGCCGGTTCGGCCCAAGCGCCACTGCCCGCTGAAGCCAGGGAATCGCGGCGGCTCCATCCCCGTGCCGCAGATACCCGACTCCCTGCTCATAAGCAGCGTCGCACTCGGTTCGTGCCTCGCCGATCGAGGACCGCCCGGCAGCTTGCGCAGGGAAAGACTCTCTGGGCAGAGAATCCCGATTCCCTTTCGCCGAAACACTTTGCATCGTGGCCATGGCGGATCCTCCGCACCGACCTGCGGCGAGATCCCTCTCGCCTCCCCCGTGCCCGCGGCCCACAGTAAAACCAGACCGCCCCGTTGTTCCAAGCCCAAGTTGGACCAACGCGATGGGATTGGTTCTCTTAACGAATCCTCTAGGAAACACTGCCTCCTGATTCGCTTGCAGCGTAGTAGCGTGAGTGCTGGCGACAGAACATGCTCCCTTCCCCATGCCAGTGAGTATGCCCGAGCACCATCCCGCCGCACCACCAGGAACAGGAAGAGGAGACGTGGCGCAGGCCGGCGGTCAGCGGCCACGGCAAGCGAGAAGAGCCTTGGTTCGTTCGCTCGCAGAAGTAAGAGCGAGGAGGTGGTGATGCAAGAGGCGAAAGGGACAACCGGGGGCGGGGTGGTCTGGGTGGCGGTAGAATGGAGAAGGGGTTGGCTAGTGGTGCTCAGACGATCTTCATAACGCTTTTTAAACGGCAAGGCCCGTTTTATATTATTAATCGCTAGTACGTAAATAATTCTACGTCAAATCCGTTTGACGAAATAAAATCCAACACCTCCGGGATTCCAGCGAACACATGCCGCTCGTCTCGAGTATAGGTTGCCTCGTCATACTGCTCTCCAGGTGGACATTCCTCCCAGGTCAGCACGTAGGTTCCCTCGTGCATCCAAACGCTTATCAAGCCCTCCTTTCCGTTGGAGAAGTAAGCCAGGTTATTGACCTTTCCTGACGAAACTCGCTGGACGAAGGTTTCTTTCTTCATGGCAAAATCTAATTTGGCTCGATGATGATCGTCACCTTACTACCATCAGTCAGCTTGACGTTGATGTGTTTGAAATCTCCATGGAGATTGCCACGACCAGGTCCGTAGATACGTCCCGTTTGTGGATCGAAGTGATAGTCCTTATGGTAGATCCCGTTTGGCTCCTTTCCTTTGAACTTGGTCCAATCAGGCGAACCTGACTGTCCAGGCCCAGTTCCGATGACTTTCCTAGCATTTGGAAGGACTTCTCTAAGCAACACATCTGCTTCTTTGATTGACTTCACTCTTACATCGTTGCCACCAGGCAGATCCGTTGCCTTGAAACTGAGCCTAAGGGCTTCTTTTGGAGCAACAGGCGAACTTTCGTTGGTGTTGCGAACCAAGATGCAGCAAATCTCAACATCATAAGTCGAAAACTCGAAATCGTAGACTCTTTCCTTTCTCTCGTCCACCTCCACTGAATCCAACGCCGACACTCCGCCATCTCCACCGAAATGTGTTACCGCGTTCGCAATACCCTGCAACGTGAAAATCGGATGTCGGATCTTCGTGTGTACCCCACTTACCGCATTCAAAAGAACGTTCCAGGGGTAGCCCTTCGCGGCCTTATCACGCCGATTTCGGTCGATTTTTCTCAGCCAGGAGAGTTCCGAGCACTCTGGGGCCGGCGAACCTCGCGCTGTTTTCGCCCGGAATTGAAGAAATTCGCTTCCGGGAACGTCCCTTAGTCTGAGAACCCATCCACATCGGGCAAAAATGCCGTCCTTCGGTGGGTTTCGGTCGAAGGGGGTTCATCATGATTGCGCGAGGCGGCTCTAGCGGCTCCTGTTTGCGGAGAGGCTCGGCGCTGGGATTCATGGTTTTGCTGGCGGCTGTGCTCTTGGGGGAAGGCGCGGAGGGGGCTGAGAAGCGACCGCAGAGAGAAGACTCGATCGAGCGAGGGCGAGCGCTCTTTTTCCGCGTCTGGAAGCCCGAGGATACCCGAGCCCACGGCGGTGATGGTCTTGGCCCGATGTTTAATGAACGCTCGTGCGTGGCCTGTCACAATCTGGGAGGCGCAGGCGGGGCAGGCTCGACGGAAAAGAACGTGGATGTGCTTACGATTTTGGCGACGCGGCCAACCAACATTGTGCGGAGCAATCAAGATGCTGCCGACTCGGTGAAGCCCTCCAAATTCGACGTCAACGCAATGGCTATGATTCATGCTGGCTTTGCCACAAGCCGGAGTATTGTATTGCACCGCTTTGGAACTGCTCCGAATTACGAGAATTGGCGACGCAACTTGCTTGCTGAAGATCCTTTCGGAGTCGTCCCCAAAGACGATTCACTCCCTCTGAGCGAGCCGGCGGAACTCCCGGGATCGGTCGTACGCGGCGACTTCACCCTTTTACGCACCCAGCGCAACTCGACATCCCTTTTTGGTGCGGGCCTTATCGACACGATTCCCGATGAGGCAATCGACGTTCCCCCGCGCAAACCTGAAACGAAGGGACGCGTCAACCGGCTCAAGAATGGTCGGATCGGCAAATTCGGCTGGAAGTCCCAGATGGCTACCCTTGAAGAATTTGTCACAACCGCATGCTCGGTTGAGTTGGGCCTGGAGGTCCCCGGTCATCACCAGGGGAGTGATCCGCTTGGCTGCGCTCGTTCGGCTTCGGGACTCGATATGTCGCAAGAGGAATGCAACGACCTGGTCGCCTTCGTTCGAGGTCTCCCCGCGCCAATGGTTCGAGCCTCGTCGAACGCGGTCGGGCGTAAACTCTTTGACACCATCGGTTGCGCCGATTGCCACGTGCCCAAACTCGGAGAGGTCGAGGGCATTTTCAGCGATCTCCTGCTCCATGACCTGGGAGAAGGACTCCAAGACACGGGAGGTTACGGAACATTCGTAGCGCCTCCAGCCCCTGGCGAGGAGATTCCCGAAGAGCCCCTTGGCCCAACCCTGGTCGACGCCCAGCAGGTCCAGGGCCCTCCCAAGCCACCGCAAGAGGCGGGCCGGCTTGAGTGGCGAACACCCCCGCTTTGGGGTGTCCGTGATTCCGCACCTTACCTGCATGACGGCCGCGCAAAGACGTTGGCTCATGCGATTGAGTTGCATGGCGGTGAAGCACGTTCCGCCGCACATCGGTTTCGGAGCCTGTCTTCAACCCAGCAACGGCAAGTCATTCAGTTTTTGCAGTCGCTGGTGGCCCCTCGCCAGTCCGGCAATCGACTGGTCGCCGCTCGTCGTGGATAATCGAAAAAAGCTTTCACTTGAGGGCGGAAAAAGGGCCCCGAGAAGCCAGGGATTACCCCCTCCACCGCAACGGTTTTCCCCTGGTCGAATTTGCCCTGCGCTGGTAGGAAAGGACCCCTTAGCGCAGGTTCTACCGATGCACCCTCGAAGATCTCCACCACGCGCTCTTGATCTTGCTGCAACATTCGCACGGCGGCCGCTCAGGAGACGAGGTGGCGTCCATGATCCTTCGGCGCAACTTAGCTTCCGGGTTGCTTTTCGTAATCGCTGGCGCTCTGCTTTGGCTTCCCGGTCGAGCACGCGCAGCGGCCGAGGTCAAATTTGACACCGACTTCCTCGCGGGGGTGGTCGCGAAAGTCCCACCCGTCCCTTTCCAGAAGGAAGGGCGCTATCGTGGCAAGCTCGAGGCTTTTCGGCTCCTGGGGATCGACCCGAGAACGCGAAGATTCCTGATTGCCTTCCAGGTCGCGGGGGAGTTTCACTCGCCACTCCCCAAGTCGCTGGCGACCGTTGGGGCTCGCAATGACCCAACCCCCGAATGGAAGAACTTCCGCTTCGAGATCCGCGCGGGGGTCAATATTGAGGCTGGGGCCAGCGGCACCCCGCGCTTTCAGGTCGAGGTGGAAGAGGTCAAGCGGAAAGAACTCGAGGGCTTTGCCGGAGCTCTCGCTCGAGTGCTCGGCAAGTCGTTCGATTCTCTGGTAACGCAAGTGGCCGACGGCAAGGCCTCAAAGCTGAACGACCGGCTCAACGGTGAGGTTCTCAAACGCATTCAAGCGTTCAAGGAATATGGAGTCTTTCGCGGGATCGACTATACGGCCACCGGGGTCGCCCTTTACTTCGACGTTTCCCGGTTCAAGTCCGAGGGAATCGCCGGCCACGTCTTTGCCGAAGCCAAGCCGGGAACCGTGCCTTTGTACCGCTGGGTGAGACGTGGAACGGTCGATCACGTCTACTCAATATCATCTCTCAGGAACGATCCTCGCCCTTATATCAGCGAGGGTTTGTCCTGTTTCGTTTTCCCTCAGCCCCTGGAGGGAACCGTGCCGCTCTACGGCTGGCGAAACCAGTGGGACCACTTCTATACCACGGCTGCCGACGGTGAACGGGTCTTCCGGCTCGGCTACCGCCCCCAGGGCATCGTCTGCTACATTTACGCGGAGCCCAGGCCTGGCACCGTGCCGCTCTATCGCTTCGTCGAGCCTCGTACGGGGCAGCACTTCTACACGACCCACCCTCATGCCGAGTTCGCGAAGTAAGATCGCGAAGCAAAAAGAGGCGGCCCGCTCGCAAGGAGAGGGCCGCCTCGCTCGTTTCACCAGGCATGCTCAAAAGTCGAATTGGTCGACGTTTTCTTTCGTGAATTTAAAGGGCTTGCCCAGCATGATGTTGTCCCCCTCGACGGCGATGGTGCCAAGCCGGCCGGCCTTGATCTCTTTGTCCCCGGCATGGAGGGTCCCGTTTTTGAGGGCGTGCGAGGCGTAAACGGTGAGGTAGCCGAGATCCATCGTGTTCCAGAGGATCAAGCAGTCGGTAATCCCCTCGTGGATGTAGCGTTTGTTGTCGTTGGGCAAGCCAAGGCCGATGACTTTGACATCGGTGCGTCCCGCCTGCTTGACCGCCTCGGCGGCTCCGGGAATCGCGGGGGTGCAGATGCCCATGATGAGCTTGATCTCGGGGTCGGCGTTGAGGATCGCGGTCGCCTCGTCGAAGGCCTTCTTCTGGAGGTCGTCGCAAGGGCGGAGAGCGGCCATCTTGATCTCGGGATACTTCTCAGCGCGGCGGGCTTCGATGGTCTTCTGCCACTCGATCATGTTCGCGGCCGTCAGCGAGGCCGTGATGATCGCGAACTTTCCTTTGCCCCCAAGGATCCGCGCGGCGTTGTCCATCAAGGTCTCGCCGATCCCCTGAGGGGTCGCCTGGTTGACCAGAAAGTCGCGGGCGTCGGTCAGGGCGTCGGCATCCCAGGTAACGACCTTGATGCCACGGTCTCGAGCCTTGCGGAGGACCGATGAGATCCCCTCGCGGTTCTCGACGGCCACGGCGATGACGTCGACGCCTCGGGTGATCCAGGTGTCAATCACTTCATTCTGCTTGGCGGGGTCGGGGTCGGTTGGGCCGTCCCAAATGACAGTGTCACCAAGTTCCTTGGCGGCTTCTTCGGCCCCCTGGCGGCAGGCGATGAAATACGCGTTTCCCTTGCTCTTCGGCATCATCGCGATGGTAACGGGCTTTCCCTTGGAAGGGGCCTCGACTCGCGACGCGGAAGCACCTGTCGATGAAGTTGCCGTTCCCCGGCTCGAGAGGTCTTCGCGGAGAGCACGGACGAGGTAGACGTTGCTCCCGGCGACGATCAAGGCCGCCGCGAGGATCACGCCGCAGATCACGGCCACTTGCGCGTTCTTCACGTTCATCACCTCAAGCGGGGAATGTGTCGGCGTGACGGCCGGTCCCCGAGCCGGCTTCCGATCAAGTCCGATCGCCAATAGGAGCAATACACCCGTGAGAACTCCGGAGAGCTCGGCGGGGAGATCCGCCAGCCTCAGGCCGTTCTGCAACACGCAGATCGCGAGCAAGCCGAGAAGCGTCCCCAGAATGCTCCCCCGGCCGCCGAAGATCGACGTTCCCCCAAGCACGACCGCGGTAATGGCGAGAAGCTCGTAGCCGGTCCCGGCATCGGCCTTTGCTTGGCCGAGGTGCGCCACGTAGATGACCGCGGCCAGGCTCGAGACCAGGCCGGAGAGCAGATAGACCAGACCAACGAGCCGGCCGACCGGCAGCCCGGCGTGGCGCGCTCCTTCCGGAGCAAAGCCCACCGCCACCAGTCCGCGGCCGACCGTGGAGCGATGCAGCAAGACCCAAAAGCCCAGCGCCACGCACACGAAGATCGGCAACTGCGTGGGAATCACCCCGGAGAGGTAGCCCTGCCCCAGGAACAGGAAGCTCGAAGGAAACCTCGTGTAGTTGTCGACTCCACCGGTCAGCCCCTCGGCAAGGCCGCGAAACAACGAAAACGAGCCGAGCGTCACGATGAGCGGAGGGATCCGAAGCCGAGTGATGAGCAAGCCGTTGAGGCTGCCGGCGATCGCTCCCACGCCCAAGGTGAGCAGTGCGGCAACGCCAATCGGCAGCCCCGCGTCGCGCCAGAGCTCGCCGAAAAGGACTGCCGAGAGTCCCATGAGCGAACCCACGGAGAGGTCGATGCCGCCACTGATAATCACCGGGGTAAGGGCGATCGCCAGAAGTCCCACCTCAACGCTCAGCCGGAGAACCTCAAGCGCGTTGTCGAGTGAGAGGAAATTCGTCCCGATCGCCGAGAAGATCGCCACCTCGGCGGCCAGCAGCAAGAGCAGGATTTGCTGCGAGGGCTCGAGCCATCGGCGGCGGGGAGATTCGAGGCGGGTCGCGGTGGTTGGAGTCGACATCTCATTTCCCCTCGCGGCCAAGTGCGTCGGAAGCGACGGCCAGGAGGATGATCGTCCCCTGGATCGCTTTCTCCCACTGGGGCTGAGTGCCCAAGAAAACCAGCGCCGGACCGATCGAACCCAGCAACGCCACACCAACCAGCGTGCCGAAGAGCGTCCCGCGCCCCCCGGAGATGGCCGTTCCTCCCACAACCACGGCGGCAATGACTTGCATCTCGAGCCCGGCCCCCGAGTTGGGGTCGACATCGGCGAAGCGCACGGCGTTCAGCAAGGCTCCCAGGCCCGCTAGTGCGCCCATCGCGACGAACACGAGGAAGACAACCCGGCGGGGCCGGATCCCGACCAAGCGCGCGGCCTCGGGGTCAGAGCCGGTGGCGTAGACCGATCGCCCCGCCGACAGGTTGCGCAGACTCCAGAGGAAGATCACGAAGACAACCAGGGCAACGGCTACCACGAACCATTGCCCGTTCTCTTGCCCCGCGCCGAACCACTGGAAGCCTTGAGGCATGTTGCGGACGAACTGGCCTTCGCGAACATAGCGCAATGACTCACGAAGGATCACGAGAGTCGCCAGCGTCACCACGATCGAGGGTAGGCCGAGCCCCGCGACAAGAGCACCGTTGACGGCTCCTAGTCCCCCTCCCACCAGCAAGGTTCCAAGGCCCACCAGCGGGATCGGCAGACCGCTCTTGGCCAGCAGTCCCGCGACAACGCCACAGATGCTGAATTGCGAGCCGACGGAGAGGTCGATCTGGCGGCAAAGGATGATCAGAGTCATGCCGATCGCGGCCACCAGCACCGACGAGTTACTCACGATGAATGAGCGAAGCTGCTCGGCCTTGAAGAAACGCGGAGCCGCGATGGCCAGGACCATCAAGAACAGTGAGTACGCCAGAGCCACCGAGAGCTCGCGACGATACTTGGAAACAGCACTCATGCCGGCACCCCGCTCATCGTTCGATGCCCCAGCGCCAGCTCGAGGATCGCTTCCTGGGTCGCTCCCTCACGATCGAGCACACCGGCCACCGTGCCGGCGTGCATGACCACGATGCGGTCGCTCATCCCGAGAATCTCGGGCAGTTCCGAAGAGATCATAATGATCGCCAGACCTCGGGTGGCGAGGTCTCCCATGAGTCGGTGGATCTCCGCCTTGGCTCCCACGTCCACCCCTTGCGTGGGTTCGTCGAGGATCAGGACAGCCGGGGCAGCCGCTAGCCAACGGGCCAAAGCCACCTTCTGCTGGTTCCCCCCCGAGAGGTTCCCCACCGGCGTATCGATCGAGGCCGTCTTAACACCAAGTTGGCGCACAAAATCGGCGGCGACGGTTCGCTCGCGCCGGAAGTCGAGTAGCCCCGCGCGAGCGATCTTCCCCAGGGTGGCCAGGGTAGTGTTGGCCGCGACCGACATTTCGAGGATCACCCCGTGGTGGCGTCGATCCTCGGGGACGCACGCGATTCCGAGCTCGACCGCCTTGGCGGGGGTCTCGATTGTCACGGGCTGACCGCGCAGCAGGATCTCGCCGGCATCCGCCGGAGTGAGGCCGAAGAGGACGCGTGAGAGTTCCGTCCGCCCCGCGCCCACGAGTCCGGCCAGGCCGAGGATCTCACCGGCCCGCACGTTGAGGTCAACGCCGCTGACCCCCGAGGCCCGGCATCCAAGTCCTCGAACCTCCAGCACGACGTCCCCTCGTTCCACGAACGTCTTGGGGAAAACCGCCGAAAGCTCGCGGCCGACCATCATCCGGATCAGGTCTCCTCGGTTGACCTCACTCATCCCTCGGGTGCCCACCAGGGTGCCGTCTCGCAGAGCGGTCACGCGATCGGCGACGCGCGGCAGTTCCTCCAGGCGGTGCGAGATGTAGATGATCCCCACCCCCTGCCCCTTCAATTCGCGAATGACACGAAAGAGGTTGTCCACCTCCTGATCGCCGAGTGAGGCTGTCGGCTCATCCATGATCAAGATCCGCGCATCGGCTCCCAGAGCGCGCGCGATCTCGACCAATTGCTGCTCGGGCATGGTCAGGCGCCGGACTTCGGTCTCCGGGTGAATGTTGGCCCCGATTCGTGCCAGGAGCCGTTCGGCTCGCGCTCGGCGCTCTCTCCATCGAACGCGCCGGAAGGCTCCTCTCGCTTCCAATCCCAGAGCGATGTTCTCGGCAACCGTCAGGTCCGGAAACAAGGCTGGCTGCTGGTAAATGGCCGCGATCCCAAGCTGCCGAGCACGGACCGGGTCGTTATCAACAACCACGGTCCCCTGGACTTCGAGGGTCCCCTGATCGGGAGCATGGGCGCCGGTGATGACTTTGATCAGCGTCGACTTCCCTGCCCCATTCTCGCCGACGAGCGCGTGCACTTCCCCCGCCTCGAGCTCGAACGAGACCCCCCGGAGCGCCTGCACTCCGGCGAACGCCTTACTGATCCCCGTCAGTGTGAGCAATGTCGGCACGAGCGGAAGGCCCTCTCGTTGGGTCGGAACATGCACCAATCATCATCAAGGTCATAACTTAGGGCGGGCAATGTCCTCCTGCGAAGGAGGTTCATCGACTCCCAGGCCGTGTTGAGGACAACGTTCCTCGGAAGGTCTCAGCTTCGCTTTGCGAGGACCTCACGCTCGTAGGTGCGAACTTCGGAGAGCCAATCGCGCCCCACGGGCACCCCTTGTTTCAAGCAGTGATAGTCCCAAACCGCGCTAAAGGGTAATCCCTTGAGCTCTTCAAGCAAGGCCAGGCGAGCGGTCAAATCCCCCGCGGATTCCCGCTCGCGCAGAAGCATAGTAGGTTCGAGCAGGGCAATCAGGAACGCCCGCAAGATGTTGCGAGTGCCCACAACCCACGCGGCGATCCGGTTGATGCTGGCATCGAAGAAGTCGAGCCCCACGTGCACGCGTCCCAAGTAGCCGCCGCGCACAACCTCCTGCGCGATCGCCACGAGTTCCTCGCCCAACGTCACCACGTGGTCGCTATCCCAGCGCACCCCTCGGCTAACATGCAGCAGGATCTCGTCCAGCCAGCCCAGCACCGCCGAGATCTTGTCGGAAACCACTTCGGTCGGATGGAAATGCCCCGAGTCGAGACAGAGCAGCGTTTTTCTCGAAAGGGCATAGCCAAGGTAATACTCATGCGAGCCGACAACGTACGACTCCGAGCCGAGCCCGAAAAGCTTGCACTCGACGGCGTCTCGGCCGTACTGAGGATCGATGGGCTCGGCGAAAATCGCGTCCAGCGAGCGCGTGAGCCGCTCACGCGGCGTCTTGCGATCGACCGGAGTATCTTTCGACCCATCCGGGATCCAGACGTTGGTGATACAAGGGCTCCCAAGCGCTTTGCCGATCGCTTCGCCAATCCTCCGGCAGGCCATGCCGTGCTCGATCCAGTAGTTGCGAATCCGATCGTCGGGGTGGGTCAGGGTCAAGCCGTCAACGGCCTTGGGGTGCCCGAAGTACGTGGGGTTGAAGTCCATCCCCATCTTTTTCTGGCGAGCCCAATCCATCCAGCCTTGAAAATGCTCGGGAACGAGTGCATTCCTCTCCACGGGCCGGCCGCCTGTCTCCGCGTAGCTCGCGTGGAGGTTGAGCCGGTGAGTTCCTGGGATCAAGGCCAGCGCCTTGTCGAGGTCCGATCGCAATTCGTCCGGGGTCCGCGCTTTTCCAGGGTAATTCCCCGTAACGGCGAGCCCTCCGCCGATGTCCAGCCCCAGGTTTTCAAAGCCGGCGACATCGTCTCCCTGCCAGCAATGCAGAGAGATCGCGATTCCGGAAAGTTGCGACAATGCCTGGTCGACTTCCACTCCCAACTCAGCGTAGCGTTCCTTCGCCAGCGAGTACGCCTGTTCGACCCGTCGATCCTCAATCGCCATGGTGCCTTGCTCTTCGCCTCCGGCTGCTGGGAGTCTCATCCACGTTCTCGCCGAGAGCGCTCGATCCTCGACTCATGACGCAAGGCGCGCGAAACGCTCTCGATTCGAGCGTATCGCCGTGGGCAGATCGAAGTTTTGCGTTCGGAGGAACCCTAAAACCCACTTTACGGTATCATCGCCGCCGACACGAGACCCAAGTCTCACCTCGCCGAAGAATTACAGAATTCGCAAGTGTACGCGCAATATCCTGTGGTGAGCATGGCCGCCGGCTTATCTCAAGCCTCATCCACGGCTGAAAGCGGTCCCGAACGCCCCTTGATGGCACGGACTTCTCTCTTGGAGAACCCACCGCCAACGCAGAAAACCAACTGGGTGACAGGGTCGAGTACACTCGCTTGACCCTGCCACCCTTCGTCTTCCTGAAAGGCCCAACTCGGAACCAAAACCCGAATCAAGGGGCGGGCTTTGCGGCGGGCTCGCACTTGTCGGGGGGCTGGCTGGAGAGCTGAACCAGGGCCTCGAGAATGCGGGGGGCCTGCTCCGGCCGCAGAATGAGGTAGCGGTCGCGCCCGTTCGGCTCAGCCGCAAACTGGCTGAAGCCGTCTTTCTCCACCGTCACTCGGCCCGGTTCTGAAAGGTCGAAGTAACCTCGGTCGGGATAGACAGCGTACAACACGCTGGTCAGGTCCCAGGTCGGCCGGTTGTGGGGAGGCGGAATGTAAAGAATGTAGGCTTCGGATACCGGGTGGTGTGCCACATATCCATAATCACGCTCAATGCTGACCGCCGGATAGGGGAGCGCAATACCAATCTCGAAACCGCTCCAAATCATTGGTGTCGGCCACTTGGAGGCCAGCTTGCGACAGCTCGGGATATCCTTGAAGACGTTGTACTCAATGTAGTGAGCATTCCCGTCGATCTTCCGGAAGGCCCCTGCCATCAAGGAGAGCCGGCTCACCTTGCGCTTGACCAGTTCTTCTCCGGACAGCGGAGAATACTCGTCGGGAGGAGACTCGAGCAGGCGCGTCAGATTGGTGGAGAAGCCAACCTGGGCGATCGCCACCGAGCCATCAGCTTCAGCCGCGAGCGCTTTGCGGAGCACGGAAACCGCACTCGGGGCCGACTTGCCTGACATCAGGTCGTGAGGGTAGCGATATTTCTCCCCGTCTTTTTGTTCAGCGAGTCCGAGATACTTCCCCTGCTCGGTGACGCCCCCCTTCCCTACACCACCGATCGGGATCTTGCCACGGCCGTAGAACGTGTTGACCGCATCAACGAACGGAATCGCGAGATCGTTGTCGACGCTCACCGTCACTGCCGCGAGCTTGCAGGCGCCTCGCGATTCCATCGCGTGAATCATTGCCAGCGCCAGCACATCATCACAATCACCACAAATATCGGTATCAAAGATCAAGGGCACGGGCGCACCCGCGTGAGCCCGGGTTGCGGCGATCCCCGAAAGGACCACCCCCAACGCGATCACTGTGTGAATCTTGAAGCGCAAAGGGACACCTCGTACTCGAGCACCGTGATGAGACGGAAACCCGTTACGCCTCTTCGACATGCGATTCACGCCGAGGACCGAGAGCATTTCGCGGAGGGTCGTAAGAGGCGGGGCTGGCTTCAGGATGCCCGGAATCGCTCTCACTTGCAAGACGAGAGCCCCTGCCCCTCGTGGAACAGGCTTCTCTCTTCCTCTACGATATGCTTCGTTTCATCGAGTTGCCTGGTTCGTCGCAAGCAGGGAGAAGCCAGATGCAACGTCCTCGGTTTACGATTGCTCGGCAGATGACGTTCGTTGTCGTTCTCGCGATCGACCTCGTCGTTCTGATCGTGTTGTATCGATCACTCCCCGTGCTGGCGATGGGGCTTGCCCTCAGCGGCATGATCGGCCAGGCCGCCTGCGGCTTCTTCTTGCGAAAGCGGGGACCCATGCGTGCGTTCTGGGCCGGCTTCATCCACGGCTTACTTCTCGCGATGACGAGCTATTGCTGGTCGATCGCCCACGCTCGCAGAATCGCACGCGCCCTGGGTTCGGCTTTCGCCATCAATCTGGGATTTGCACCAGGGGGTTTCTGGAATGGCTACGTCGAGTACATCATGAGGCCGATCATCCCCAAACTTCCACCCATTTTGCTTGAGCATATGAACGCCGAACTACTTCACCTCGGAATCGGCGCTGTGCTCATAGCGATCCCACAGGTCCTGATCGGGCTCGTTGTCGGCCTCATTGCTTATGGATATGCCATGATCGGCCAGGAAGGGGAACGTCGATCTGAAAACGATCCGCAAGCACCGTCAACCTGACTTTCGTTCCCCCCGGGTACGGCGAACCTCACTTCGCCTCAGGCCGTTCAACGTCCAGGGTATAGCCCTTGCCGTCGGAGACGACGGTAACCCGGCCATGACGACCCGTCACAAAGACGCGCGTACCGACGTTTCCAAAAACTCGGGGTGTCGCGCTCCACTTGGCATAGCGCCCCGAAGCACTCGCGATCGCGACATCAGGCCGGGTTGCGCGTGCGAATTCCGGTGCCGCGTCGATGCCATGTCCGGGAGCGACGAGGATATTGCAGCGGAGCTTCTCCGGCGCGACTTTCGGGATAAGCACCTCGACCTGCTCCGCCACCTGAACGTCGCCAGGGAGCAAGAAAACCATGTCTCCGTGCGTGATCCGAATGCCCAGTGAGTTCGCGTTGGGGAGGTAGTGCTCCGGCGTATCCCCCTTATGCGCTCGCACGGGGTTGGCTGTAAAAAAGTCGCGAGGAGGAAAGAGAACTTCGACCTTGAGCGCCGGGTCGAGATCAAGCTGATCGCCGGTATGAGCCTCGAGATAGGCCCCGGAGGTCTTCTTGAAGCGCTCGCGAAGCGTTTCGTACGCGTTGAGTTCGGAGCTCTTGCTTTCCTGAAAGGTGTAGCCAGAGTCAATCAACTTAGGAATCGTGACGTGGTCGACCAACCATAAGAGTCCACCGAAGTGATCGAAGTGGCCATGGCTGATCAGAACGCCGTCAATCGAGCCAATCCCCTTCGACCGCAAGTAAGGGAGCACGGCATCGCGGCCGGCGTTGTAGTCTCCCTCCCAGCCTTTGCCGTCCTTGCTCGGATAGCCGCTTCCGGTGTCATACAAAAAGGTTTTGCCGCCGGGTGTTTGAATCACGACGGCCAGCCCGGCTCCTCGGCCATAGTCAGGAATTTCAAGACACGTGAGAGAGAGTTTGCCCATCGTGCGATCGACGGGAACATTCTCCCCGGCAAAGGCCGGCGCAGCGGAAGACGCGGCGAGCGCAAAGGCCAGAATGGTAAGGAATGGCTGGCGATTCATCATGAGTGACCTTGGGAAGGAGGAGGAGGATACGCCTCAAAGAAGAGCGTACAGGCTCATTCAACGCGGGTTGCCGGACGTACCGATCTTGGCGGCCGTCGAGTCGGACTTGCTGCTGAGGTCGAAGGGGAAGTCATTCGAGCCCTGAGCGGTGACGTCTGCATGAAGCGTGGTCTGCTCGTTATAGCGCGCAGGAATGGGGTCCTTCACTCCAGGTCGGCCCAGGTCAAGATCGGGCTGCGTGCCAGCCCGAACCGCGGAACCTCCTCGTGCGCTGATGCTCACCCGATACCGGCCGGGGGCAAGCCCCGGCGGATTCGGTAGACGGTACATTCCCTCCTGGATCAAGGCCCCGACCGCCAGGCCCTTCCCTCCTTCAGGCATGAACTCGATCGTGCCGTCCCCAAGGGGCTTGTCGTCGAGAGTCACACGACCCGAGGCCGATTCCAGCGCCGGCTCACTACCACAGCCCAGGATGGCCAGCATCAGCAAACAAATGGGCGCGAGTTGTTGAAAACACGATGACGGCAAACGCATGAGAGACTCTCCGGGCGAAGACCCTTTTCCTGGTACGTGATCGAACACAGCCAAGGCTTGCGGAAACTTTGAAGTCACTTGTGGCTGGAGCCGTTAGGATTTGGACGGCTCACACCCGATAGTGAGGGAAAGAGAAGGCCGAGTTCCGTGTAGCAAGCCGTTTTGGGTGGCACTGGTGGTCTCCACCACCGGACAAGGGCTGTCGGCACCGATGGAGACCACCAGTGCCATGCAACCAGCCCTTTTATAAGAACACAGGCCCTCGTTACGTCGACGTGCAGTATGTTCGAGAACCACTCTTGCTCAGCGTTCTCAATATTGGTCGGCCCCGATTACCTCGCCTCCACCCCGTGTCCCCAGGGCTTTCCACACCGTCAAGGCGATCGAACCCTTGATAAATCGCACGCTGCCGTCGCAAAAGGAGATATTCACGCCACCGGGGTGAGAGCTTCGGGCAGCCACGTGGGCATCATTGTTGGGATTCATACAGTCACCGGTAGGACTGTTAGGAACCGCCGTGTGGGTGTAGCAAGACGTGAAACCCGGATGGTCGCGGTAGTAAGCATCCCCCGCGTAGTAGGCAGACGTGGTGTTTGCGTTGCAATTGGCCGGAGGAACGAGGTTCCCGATGGGCACCGGAGTCGTCGTCGACGCAGGACCTCCCCAAATGGCCCAGCTCGTGTTCAGGTAACGAACGTGGTAGGGCTTCGAGGGAACACCCTTGTAGTTGCCGGCGATCGAGTTTTCCCCTCGCTTGATTTCGCCGAACATCGCGGTGTTGCTCGTCCCGTCAGTGAAGCTCGCGACCTTGAGCCCCGTGGGAAGTGTATTGGTGCTCGAGACGATGAAGTTAAAGGCGCCCGCAGTGGCCACGTCATTGTTCTGGCCGTCGATATTGCACCCAAGGTTCATGAAGTAGTTGTTGTCGCCCCCCACCAGGGCCCCTCCCCCCGAAGCGTCGATCGTGCCGTCGGAGGGACAAAGATAGGTGCCGATCTGGATGCTTTGCCCGGTCACGTTCTGGACGGAGAGGATATCAAGGCTGATGTTGAACACATTGAACTTGTTGGTCTCCTCCAGGTATGACAGCAAATGCACCAGGCCCGTCGCGTAGTAGTAGGGTGTGGCCACACCGGTAATCGGAGCGGGCTTCGGTCCATGGCCCGGGGGAAAGGTTCCTTGAGCGTTCTCGAAATTGTGGGCCGCCAGGGTCATTTGCTTCAGGTTGTTGACGCATTGCGAGCGCCGGGCTGCTTCACGCGCGGCCTGCACCGCGGGCAGGAGCAGTGCAATAAGCACGGCGATGATGGCGATGACCACCAAAAGCTCGATCAGAGTGAAACCGCGTCGAAGAGTGTTCATGGTCGATCCTCAAGACGAAGGTGTAAGAAAGACGTTATGAAAGTGCGGGACGAAAGCACTGCAAAAATTCTGTCATATTTCGACTCTTTACAGAGGACGGTTGCCGACAAGCGGCGCGGTTCTCCCATGGGCCTTCCACGTCGATGACACGACTTCAGTCCTCTCGGGGCGCACTGCGAACCCGCACGTGGCCGGCCAAACGCTTGGACAGCCTTTCGCAGCAAGGTGACTCAGAAGTAGGGGAATGGGCCTTGCGGCCGTTTTTGGTCGGTTGGCACGGGTGACTCGCAAGCCAGGAGGCCGGCACGTCACCGTTTGTTGGTTAGCGATCCTTGCAATCGCACGAGATTGATTCGATGGTCCTGCTTTGGCGGGATGCTATCGTGAGGATTTCGGGCGAACCGAGTCCCCCTTGGCATTCTTGTCAGTCGAAGCAGAGTCGTCTCGCTGTTGGTCCTCACCGACCTCGGGAGGTCCTGGGAATTTCAAGCCACGGGCCTTTGCTCGCTTCACGAGGGCATGAAACGGCGCGTTCTCTTCGTCGGTCACTTCGGGATCCCAGGCGTCGATTCTCTCGGCCTTCCAACGCAGGCCCGCGAGAGAACCCCTCGGCGTGGAGTTTCGTTGCGAGGGAGAAGAGAACAAGGCTCGCGGACGAAGAAGCGGGCCGGCGTTTCGCAGCGCGACAACGCTGGTCGCCGCCACAAGCACGAGGGCAATCGCGGTGGGCCTGAGCCAGGCCACGGTCAATCCCACTGAGGCCTTGCTGGCTTGTCCAAGCACCTTGGCAGTGACCATCCCAGCGACCGCGGGACTTCCCCCCGCGGAAAATCGCAAGGCCGCGCGGACCGTCGACCGGGAAACCGCGGGAGGCGCGGCGAAGGCTGATTCCCCCTCGAAGGCCAGAAGCGCGACGATCACGCCTGAAGACAGGGCCAGTCCCCGGCGAGCCAGCCGGCCCCGCAGTTGTTCGCGAGCCCGTGCTTGCCGGCTCTTGACCGTGCCGACCGGCCATCCGAGCACGGCCGCGGCCTCTGCGTGCGTACGGCCCTGAAGATCACACAGAACAACCGCCGCGCGGTTGGATTCGGGCAGCCTCGCAATCTCTTCGTGCAAGGCCGCCGCCATCTCCCGTCGATCCTCTGATTCCGGCAGGGTTCCCGGTTCACTCGGACTCATCGCCCGCACCTTCCGCTCGAGTGTTTGTCGGCGCGATGAGGCCTTACGGGCATCGCTCGCAACGCGGCAGGCGACACCATGGAGCCACGGACCGAGCGAATCCCCCACCCAGATTCTGCGGGCCTTCCGCGCAAGAACGAGAAAGGTCGACTGGAACAGATCCTGGGCCTCGTGTTCGTTACGCAACAGGCTCCGGCCCACGCGAAGCACCATGGGCCCGTGACGTTCCACCAGGGTCGTGAACGCGTCTTCGGCCGAAATGCCGCTGTTCGCGAAAAGGGCGAGCAAGTGACTGTCTCCAAGGTCGGCGAGCGACCCTGTCGCAGTCCTCGAAGCTGTCGGAAGAGAAAGCTTGATCGCCATGACCTCGTATCCGCTCGGGTCCCGTAAACATCAGGGGAATGGACGCCCACTCCCACTCAGTTCCCGGAAAATCCGCGGTCGCTCATTTTTTTCTTTCCCAGGCTGGCGGGCCGAGCCTTTGGAGCCGTTAACGCGGGGCGGGCTCACATCAGATGGTGAGAGTGAAGAAGCCTGAGCTCCCTGTAGCAGGCGCTCGATATTCCTTGTGGGCAACACCTTTGAGAACCGGCCGGGAAGCGCTCAAAGAACGTCGCCGGTGACGATCTCGCCGCCGGCGATGGTTCCCATCGCGAGCCAGGCTTGGTAGTCCACGTCCTGCTTCACGAAGCGAGCCGAGCCGTCAAGGAAGAGGACATTCACCCCACCCGGATGAAACGAGCTGGCGCCAACCCATCCGTAGCGGAAGAAGCCACCGTTGCACGACTTGGTGTTCGGCGGGTTCGTATGGAAGTAACCTCCCCCACGCCCCAGGTCGTGGTGGGACCAGAATTCCCCTTTGTAGTTGCCTTGAACCCGAGTCGCACGCTGGCAAGAGAGGGAATCCCCCAGGGGACTCCCCGTTTCCGTACGCCAGGGGACGAAAAAGGTCGTTCCGAGCTTTCCTTGAAACGACCGAGGATCTTCGTTATCCCCGCCGCTCTTGACGAACTCGCTGAACATGGCCGTATTCGAGACGCCGTCGCTCACGCTCGCGAAGTTCAGCACGTTCGGCCCATGGCGATTGGATGCCAGCAGATACGCGGGGCCATTCAAAACGCGCCCGGTGTAGGTCGGGGTGACCCCCATATTGTTGGGATAATTGGTGGAGGCGATCGCAAATTCCGACCCTTCTAGCCTCGCGAATACCGCCGAAACTCCCGCGTTGGTGTCGCTCGGGCAAAGGAAAAAGCTGACGCGCGTGGCGCTGACGGTCGCATTCTCGAAGAAGGTTCCTAAAAGCTGGTAAGGGTTGACCGGCACCGAAAAGTTGATGGCATTGTAGAGGACGGACTGGTCCCAGAAGCCAAGCAGCCGCGCCTTCATCGAGTGATCGGTCGGTGGCGTCAACGGGTTGCGATTGAGCAGGTCGGCTCCCGCGGGCGGAAGCGCACCAAAGGCCGAGACATATCCGTGCAGGGCCAGACCAATTTGCTTGAGATTATTGGCACAACTGGCGCGACGAGCCGCCTCGCGCGCCGACTGTACCGCTGGCAACAGGAGCGCGGCCAGGACGCCGATCAACCCGATCGCCATCAGCAGTTCGATCAAAGTAAAGCCGCGCCGGAGGTTTGTCATTGTCGAAGACCCCTCCCTGCGAGTCTCCAGAGGCCGTTTGACACCCGAGCAACCGAGTCGCCACCGCCGAAACGGGTGAGCGATTGACGAACGTCGATAGCACGAACGCACCCAATATTTACCCAGAGAGGGATGAGGATTTCATTAACTCTGTCTGAGTGTTCGATGATCCCAATCGTTCGGCCACCCGCAAACTCAACCCATTTCCCAGCATAATCACGGCGGAACGGGTGCACCGGTGAGAGGCAATCAGGACCGCCAGTTAACCCGAGTCTCGCCCACACACGTCGCTCTCGAGAGCGCGCGACGGAAAAGAAGCGAGAAAAGGCCATACCTTGATCGGCTTGCCGGAGAGGGACTTAGCGAGGTCCTGTCGATAGCCTGCTCGTGCCGGCCCATGAGCAATCTCATATTTCACGACAGCTTCGGCATGCCGGCCGATCTTTGCATAAACTTCGGCCCGCCCATATACGGGATTGCGTTCATGGGATCGATCTGAATCGCCCCGGCAAAATCCCGAAGCGCAGGCTCGACATGACCGAGATAGGCTGAAGCGCGGCGACGGTCGATCCGAGGCGACTCCGCAAGAGCTTCAGAGCCTGTGTTCGGCGTCCCATACGAACCAAGACTCCGCCTCGGTCTTTGAGGGCTCCAGTCGTCTTTCGGATTTAACCGCAAGATCATGCCGAGATCTTTGAGTGCCTTGAGATTCCGGCCGCGCAAAACTCCGGTAACTATTCACAAAGGCCGTAATACTTCCGATCGCCAGGGGCCAGGCCCAAGAGATCGCGGAAGATCCAAAAGATCATTTCATAACTTCCTCGGGCAACCTTTCCAGGACGAGTGAAGCAGTGCCCCATACTGGCTCTGGAAAAATGGGAGGCTTCGCGCAGATAGACGACGTGACCGGCTCCGTAAGCTCGATGGCCAAGAAATGTGTCAGGCCTCTGCCGATGATCGATGGGCGTGAGACCGCTCAGTGAGCTGTGGACAAGAGGCTCCCCTTTGGGTCCCGCGCGTTGCGTGTAGTGCAGGTCAATCTGGAAGAGTCTCATATAATCCGCGGCGCTCCCGGTCCCCCCAAGCCGTCCGTCATCCATCACGATGAGGCTCCCTCCCCGCCGCACGAACGACTCGATCCGGGACAGCATCGATTGGGGCGGATGATCGACCGGGGCGATCACGACCAGCGATCGGGTGTTCGGCGTGAGCAAATCTTGGTCGTACGTATACGCGACGCGAGGAACCAACCCGAGGCGTTGAACCGACACGAGGAGTGTGTCGAACGCTCGATCCATGGGAAGTGAGCCGACACTTCCAAGGACCGGTGGAAAGGCACAACTGCCACCTTGCCACAAAAACGAGACCTCGGAAACGGGCGATCGAGGTGAAACCGCGTCGTAAAAAACCAGGTGAGCCTGGTCAGCTCCATAGACTCCGCCCCAAACACCAAGGAGCCCCCCCAAAAAAACCGGGAGCGAGGCTTCTGCGCGTACCCGCCTGACACCGATAACCATGGCCACACACAACGTGATAAGCATGATCACCCTGAGAGGCAGCCTGAACGGGCTAGGCTTTCGATTGAGCATCTGAATCAGGTCCGCCGCAAGTTTCTCACGGTCAAACTGGAAAACGGCGAAGGATGACCAGACCGTGCTATCCGTGAACGCGGCGATGCGCCCGCGCCCGACAGCTGCGGTCGCTGCCAGGACTACAGAGCCGTCTGACAATTCAGGGTGTGGGCCTTGGCGTCCGAAAAAACTGGGGTTTGCGTAGTCGTGAGGATCACGGCGGCATGCGGTGGCCGTGATGATAGGCTCTGCTCGCGAATCCAACTGAAGTGAGCATGAAGTCATAAACTGAAGGTGCTTGACATGCAGCGCGCCCGCATGCCGTCCAATTGAGGGGGCGAAGTAGTCCACGAAACCACCTGTCATCGCATCGCTGACCGAATCGTAGCGAAATCGGATGCCATGCTTCGCGCACAACGAATTCAGGTGAGTCCCCATGCCCAGCAAATTGGTGTGATCACCGACGAGGAGGAGGCCGCCTCCCGAGGTCACGAATCGATCGATCGCCTTACGCTCTGCCTCCGGGATCGGCTGTACCGGGGTCTTCAGGATCAAAATGTCGTAGCGGCTCAAGAGTTCGCTCGTATACGGCAGTCGCGTGTTAACATCGACGACAAACCAGTGGCCCAACCACTCCGCCAGAGAGCTGAAACTGTAGGTCGAAAAATCGCCGTACCACTCCGTGTCAAGCAAACGGGCGGTTGGCTCCCACACACCGCAGAAACGATCGTCGAACAAGATCCGGCCGGACTTCTGCGGACCGGGAGGAGTGCACGCTCCAGCAAAACCGACAAGCATCGCCAATCCCAATGAACCCGCAAAATACAGGACGGCTGAGCGAATCGGCAAAGCGACAGGCGGCTCGAACCTCGTCTTCGACAGCAACCTTCGGCAAATGACTTCTAAGACCATACCTGATGCAATCAGAGCTATCGCGTCGACGGCCGGGTCGCTGAAGAGCGATAGAGCGTCGTAACCACCATGGCCTTCCAAAATATTATCATATTCAACATAGACCAATACACAGGCAGCGAATCGCACGAGAGCGGCAATGAACAGCGTTAACGCCCCCATGGCGGCACAGGTAAGTAGCCGACGACGATCCAGGACGATGCGCAAGACCATCCAAAGGCACCACAATTCCACCAACGGACGTATGCTCAACTTGTCGCAGGAAGGGCATATCGTGAGAAGCCCCTCTGGGTGAACGATATGGAGCTCCCCCCCTGTCACCTCCGCGGGGTAGCCCTCCCCGTTGAGTAGGGGAACCACAGCTTTGGCGAAGATTCCCAAAGGGGGGACGAGAGCCTCCAAACCTATGAGAACTCGATCCGCGCTCGCGAGACAGGCCAGGGAGAGGACCCCGATCGCGAGAAGGCGAGCGATCAACCGAAATCGAAAGCGAGATTGCCTCATGAACGACCAAGCCAGGATGAGAAATCCTAGTACCATAGCGCCCAGGGCAACAGAGGGCCTCGCCGGGCGATAAAGGTGGTCCAGGAAATGCCAACCCGCGGTCATCAACGCGGCGACAACGCCAAGCGCCGGGGGACTGGCTGGCTGTGGCCGGTAAGACGAATCAAGGCGGTCGCGGCCCATCGCCGGATCAGCCTGTCGTGAAATGGTCGAGGATTGCATGGGATGAGCCACCCGACTACCCGGGTTTCTTGGGAGACCGGAATGCAGGGCGGACGGAATCGGGGTCCACCCCCAGATATTTCCGGAATACATCGTGGATTAGCGCCAGATTACCTACCCAGAAGCCCGACATATCCTCAACATTCATGGTCGAAAAGAAACGGCTGTCCGAGAAGAGCAGCAGCCCCCCGCGGCCACGCTTGCAGAAGAGCGCGATGACATCGTCCTCGGCACGGTAGAGCACATCAACCTCGGGAATTGCCGCCAGATCCCTGCCTGAAGTGCTGATGATCGGCCAGGCATCGAGAAAATGCGGCCTTTCCTGTTCCCGACGACGGCCCGCGACGTTGGCTGGAACCCTAGGGACAGAACCGAGCGGGCGAGCTACGAGATCCAAACCGTGAGTCCGAAGGAGAGTCCGGGACGCGGAAGCGTCGGGATATCCTACCGCGATCAAGGAGACTCCTCCGGCTTCCTCGAATCGGAGGAGGTCTTCCACCTCCCCTCGGGTAAATGCTCGCTGCGGCGCGATAAAGGCAACACCCTTTGCCTTCGCCAAAGCCGCCCGATCCCATTTGTCGAGTTCGGCAACGCGGAGCCCGCTCCTGAGCAGATTGGTGTCAAGCGTCCAGGACGGGTTGACCCTCGCTCCATAGTGACCCACCGCCGGGAGATGCGACTTGTCGATCAAAAAGCAATCGGAGTTTATGGATATCCGAGATTGCAATTGATATCGGCTTGCCCCCAAGGCTCCCGCAACGCTCAGGAAGAGCACGGCGACAATCGTCGCAATCGCTCGACCGTCCAAACGACGGATCCACGAAATCAGGAGAATCGCCAAGAAGAGGGCCGCCACAATCGTCCGCATCAACGGCCGCTCCAAGACGTTGGTTGGCCGAGAGAGGAGGCCAAGGAGTGGGCCGACTGTCCGCGGAAACGAGTGGCCAAGTCCACCCTGGAAAGGAGAGGTATCACCCAAGACGATCACCCGGCCCCGACCATAAGTTGCCGAGGCAACCAAGACCATGTCGCCGAGTTCTTCGCTCTGATCGTAGGTGTAATTGCCCAAGAAGCTGCCAATGACATTCATGCGCGATCCAAGGTCGGAATGCGCATATCGCCCGTACAGCAGCGGTCGCGCCCAACCACGAAGCTTCAGCGATGCACCAATTGCCACGCTGGGGAGCTCTGTGTCCCAACTCGATGCAACGGCATCAGGCGCCGTTGATAAACATCCCCGCCAGGTCGAACGCGCGTGGTAGGCCGAGTCAAATTGGAAGTGGATACCGAACCCATCAAGAAGGCTATTGAACCCCTTCATGAGACCGAATACGTCCGTATGATCCCCCAGGATCAAGAGGCCTCCGCCGCGTGCCACGAAATCGCGTACTGTCTGCAGCTCTTTGCCTTTCCATTCCTTGGGTGAATTGATCAGAACAAGTGATTGAAAACCCAAAAGATCTTCCGGCTTAATGGAGTCTTGGTCGAGGACCTCGAATCGGTATCCGTTGGCGCGAGCATAGACGGGAAATAACCCGAACATCCCACCGCTGAACGCACCGAATTTCCCGAAGATCGGCCGGTCCCAGTCCAACCCTCCGCGATTGTGAACCAAAACACTCCGTTTTGCCGGGACACCGGGAGCCACAACCCCGACGAGCGTTGCCCCGATCAGCAAGGAGGCTACCGCGGCGCCGATCATGAAAGATCGAGGCCTTCGATAGGCACGAAAAGACGAATATTGACCGGCTTCTGTGCCGGAGGCCATCGCGTCGATGAAGGCCGCGCAGGCGACCCAGAACACGCCGTAGCTTGCTCCACGCGTGAAGATCGGCACGGGGCCCGCCGCAGCCGGCGGGATGACGAGTGGAAGCAGGAGGAACCAAGCGGCAGGCACGAAGATGACTCCGAGCAGCCGTACCCACGACCCCGAGAGCCTCCACCGCCAGAGTAAATAAAGCATCAGAAAAAGTATCGCGGGCCCGCCTAACGCCGTTGGGCTGAGGTGATGAACAGTCCCCGTCGTAACTCGCACGTAACCATATGCGGCGGCGGAGAGCGCATGAGCTAGCAATCGAGACTGAGGAAGGAGATGGAAAAGAAACGAAATACCAATATAACTAAAGCAGGTTTGTGACAATCCTGGTGCCAAGCGGCTCATACCCGAGGTGTCATTCTCTGCCACGATGGCTACCGCGAGAACATATCCCAGTAATGCCAACGACAGCATTGGCGAAACTGCGACGAAGGCAACCGCTATGCAAAGCACGAGGGTGCTCGCCAACCGTCCCCAGGGGCGGAAAACCGCAAGGATGACGATCGCGAGAATCGCCGACGAGATTACCCGGCGAAGTGAGAACGAAATCGGGCCAAGCTGACCATCAAGGAAAAGCAAGCCCGCGGCAACGGCAACGATCAACGGCACCCGTTTCAGGTGACAGGCCCAACCAACCATGACGGTCATGAACCTTCTGCCCCACTACGACGCAGCTACGGAATTTGGTAGGGGGAAGACGACCGGTGGCGGAGGTCTTCCCCCATCGACTTGTCAGTTCGACTTGCCGGACGCCTGAAGCTGCTTGGCCTGGCGCTCGCTGAGGATACCGAGTAATGCAACTTGCTCGGCATGCTTCACAAACTGAGCTTGCGTGTGAGAGATCTCGCCGGTTTGCTTCTCCTGGAGACCTCCATCGGGCGGAGACACCTCCTTAGCGCCCCTCAGACCGATCCAGTACAGGCCGTCCACGGTTACGTCCTCAAGGTCATGCACCAGCTTCGTTTGCTCGGCCGAGAGCCCGAGGGCGTTCGCCTTGTTGGTTAACGCGCGAAAGACCCCTGAGAACTGTCGGATCTTCGTGCGTTCGGCTTCCGCATTCGAAGGCGAAGGCCGTGTCAGATTCGGCGGATCCGCAGGCAAAGACCGCTGAGCAAGCAGTTCAGACCGCGTCTTCATCTGGCTTGCGGTGAGGATCTTCTGAACCCCCAAGTCATGCTCTTGCTTCAGCTTGGAAACGCTTTTGGCGTACTCCTTCTGAGTTTGCCGGTCCACGGCCTTGCCTGAGGCGGCAGAGATTACGGAGTAGTCCTCTTGCGATCTCAGCGCCACCTGCGCCAACTCTTTCTTCTGGCTCTCGGTCATCCCGAGCAGCTCCTGCACATTCTCGTCGTACAATCCTCTCCATTTGACGGCCGTCAGGTTTCTTTGGATCACGAAGGCCGCCTGCTGTTCGGTAAGAAGCCCCTGCGTAACGAGGCACCGTGCATGATCGACCGAACTCTCTCGTCTCTTTTCGCTTTGCACGATCTCTGCTTCGCGGACGGCGGGATCGCCTTCGTAGGACTCCGCGTCGGCGAGCCAGGAACGAACCCGAGCGTCGCTCACCAAGTCATTGAGCTTCGTGATCGCGTCTTTCTGCGCCTCCGCGAGAGGAAGCATGCTCGTCCAGAAGTGACTCCTGGTCAGATCCCCGATCAGGCGAAGTGAGGCCCCCTTTCCGAAATTCGCCTTGGTTTTCAGAGCATCGCTGATCCAGAGATTCTCCCGGGCATAGGCTTTCCCCCTTTGCACCCGTGAATTGTAACGAGGAATCGCCAGGATCACGAAGTTCAGGACGAGCAAACAGAGCAGCCCAATCCACACATTCTTCTTCATAGGAATGCCTCTATTTTTATAGAGTCAGCCCATCAATTCCCATGGCCCACGTAAGGACCTCCGCATAGGTTCGGACCTCCCGGGGGAGGAGCGGTGACGGAGCCATTGGCGTTGATCGTGCTACAACCGCCCGTGGCGCCCCCCGTGGCGCTGCAAACAAAGTTGTCGGGATCGAGTGTGCCGGGAAATGACGTGCATTGCGTGTTGTTCGTACCGCCCGTATTACCCGCGGCAACGGAGCACGAACCAGTTACCCCCGTCCCTTGTACGGAACAGTACGCAGTCCCCCCCGATGAGCCATTACCAACCCCAATAGCCGTACACTGATTGCCGTAGATAGGATCCTGCGTTGTTCCCGTCGTTCCCGCGGCGTTCACGGAGCATGTGTTGGATTGAGAGTTAGCACCCGCCCCTGACGCGGAGCAACTCACATCGTTTCCGGATTGGACAGTGCCGGCACTGCAAGATTGATGCTCGCCCGCGTACGTTGAGCAGGTGACTGCAGCGCCCCCCGCACCACTACCGGTGGTCGAGCACGAGTTATTGTTGGAATTGATCGTGGTATCTGGGGATGCCGCGCTACACCCAACGGCTCCGTCGCTGGAACCAGGAGCACTTTGGCCGCCTGCCGTACTGCATCCCACCGAACCCGTTCCCGATACACTCGCTGAGCAACGCGGCGCGACATCACCGGTCGCCGAGCATGTGGTATTATTGCCGCCCGTAGGTCCGGTCGGAGCAACGTTCGCCGAGCAAGTGGTGGTACCGCTGCCCGAACCGCCAACGATCGTTGAGCAAACAGAGCTCGAACCATTCGCTGGCGTGTTTGTCGAGCATTTAGCGACGGTGCCGCCGTTGAGCGTGACCGAGCATCCCACCGGCCCCGCCGTTTCCGAGGCGGCAGAGGTTGGAGGACTGCCCTGGAACGCGATCGTGGTCAGGACAACAAGGCCGTTGATTAGCGTCTTCCGCATATCGCCTTCGCTAGCCGCCCGGCCGGCGTGTTCCCACTTACCCACAGTCTCCTCGACATCGAGGGACCTCGACGTCAGGCCAACCTTCGAGCTCTCGGTAAAAGCAGTTTCGTAGCCGAAGAGGGACGCCTCGACTTCCGCGGCCTCCCATTCCGTGCCCTTGGATCCCCAACCCAGGGCCAATGCCTCAGCCCCCCAACCCCAGGCCAACGCCAAAGCCAAGCAGCCGGCGCTCAGAGCAGCCAGTGTGTAGCGTCGCATTTGCTTCGTCCTCCGCGTCTTAACTAGGAAGTTGTCCCGGCAAAAAAACGACATGATTAACTCATGTTAATTATTCAGACAACGGGAGAAGTACTCCCCGTCCGAGGTGGAGCGTCATGGTTCGGCCCAGCGCACCACCACCTTCTCATCCGCTTCGACAACAAAAGGAACAGAGGCTCTGCTGCCCAGAGACCCCTCGCCCACGGCATGCACAACGTAGCGACCGTGTAGCACGTTCGCGAACTCAAACTGTCCCTCCTTGGTCGAAGCCACCGACCAGACGAGCCGTTTCTGGCCCCCTGGATCCTCGCGAATCAGTTGGATCTGCCTTTTGGATTCCCCGGAAGCGAACTGGCCAACGATGTGGTGTGGCGAGAGGGAAAAGTCGAGCCACGTCTCCCGTTGCGCCTGATCGATATGAAGATAGACATAATGTTTGATGGCATGGCCGACCTTTGGCGGCATCGCAAAGGCGACGTATCTTGCGCCACCAGGTACGTTGGGAATCCGGAAGTACCCACTGCGGTCAGCCACGGCCCGCTGAAGGAAGCGACGGAAGTTTGCCGCGTCCTGAAGGAAGACTTCCGCCCCCTCAGCGGGAAGACCATTCTCCCATCGAACAATCCCCATAACCTCGCGACTCAAAGGCTCATCGACTTCGATTCGACTGTCAAACCGCGAATCAAGATCGGCGATCCCCGAGGGGGGCACGACCAACCCTCGCGCGTAGGAGACCCGACCGAACGAGCTCAGCGAGCGGACCCGGTAGACACCACCTGGGATACCGACAAGGTCGAACTCCGAGGCATCGCTCGTCCAATCAAGCCATGCACCGCCATCGCGCGACTCGATCAAGACCGGAAGAAACGGCCCCGACGCGTATCCACGTAGTTCGCTATTTCCTCGCCGCCGAGTCGCATCGACGCCCGCACTCGTGACGGCCGTCGGCTCTGGTGACGAATCGGTTTGCCAGAGCAGCGCAGTCGGCGTAAGCATGCTGAAAAACAGTCGCGTTGCCCCCGACATCTTGGGCTGCCAGGGAGGCAGGCACCCGGCCTCGGGAACCTCTAGAGCCGAAGGGATAGGGCCGCCGATGCAAGAAACCGTGACTTCGTGGGAGCGATCAAGATCGAAAGCAGCTTTAGGCTCCCAACGCGATGGACTGTCGCTCTCGGAAATACACACGATTCCCTTCCGAAATGGCCCGCCAAGATCGGGAAACTCAACCTGAGTCTCATGACTTGTCACGTCACGTGAGGGAAACTCGGGCCACCACCGATAGGGCACAATGTGGACCCGTCGCGAACGGTCGCCGACATCCTTGAGCGAAACACGTAGCTTCTTGGGCGCCTCGAGATTAAAGTCGACCCTGGCTCCCGTGCCATCCAGGATGACGATCGCGCACTGGACATCCGGGGCCAGTCCCGACGCCGAGGCACAAACCGTCCGGGATCCCTCGGCGAGATGAGGGAACTCGTACTTCCCGTCTGAGTCCGTCCGCGTTTCCGCTTCCACCAAGCCCGACCACAACATCGGGGTTTGCGGAGCGCGCTGGATAAATTCACGAAGCGCCGCCAACGGCAGACACCGGACAAGACTGCCAGCCACCGGTTTCCCGGAGGCATCACGAACGATTCCTCGCAATGCCCGAGACTGATCCTTGCGAAAGCTCTCTTCGGGAATATTAAGGCAGATCTTGCGATGATTCTTCCAGATGCTAGCCATTTCAGGCATTTCAGACGCCGTTGCCAAACTCAAGCCCACAATGATAGCGGTGAGACTTAGAAGGGACGCCAAAATGGCCGAAACAGCAAAAATTGGTGACCAGGTCAAACGTCGCATGATTTGAGAATCTCGCTAATCTATAATCGCCGATTTTATATAACCCGCATATTTCCTAATCTTCGATTATTGAATCGACTTTCGCTTTGACCACGGTGGGAATGTAAACAGCCACTACTGCCGGCGACGGAGGCTACATCCTATTCGAGATCTCTTCTAGAGTTTTGCCAAGCCAGGCTGATCCCCGTGGGACCACGATGAGTCCGATAAGATCCCGGGCAAAGAGAGGATGCTGACGTTCGTTGGCAAAGAGATCGCTTCTTGAAGGCTAAAACATCTTGGCTCAACTTTGTGAATTCGATAATTACCGCCATATAAGTATGCTCCACAAACTAATGGTGCTAGGGATAACAAGTGGAGATCCTTCCCAGCTTTCCTATCTTACACCTTCATCGACGATTGAAGAACTCCGGCCTCCTTTCTTCCTACATAACAAACGCGCCTCCGTCTCCCTAAGGCATTGCACAACCCGATCGTCCAATTTGCCTGGTCCCGTCTTTTTTACCAGACTGTTAAATAAGCACAGGCCGACGCCTTAGGGCTTCCCAGGCCAAGGTTGAACTGCATGTTAATCAAAGCCGATGCGCACATCCCATCGAAGACAGGAACACAGCGCCCTAAAAAAACGATCCGCCAAACGAATCAAACGGCTCATATCACACGGGTCGCGTGAAACCATGTCGAGCGCACGATTGAGAACGCTGGCCAGGCGCGGGAAACCGCTCTCCAAAGAACAGGACAAAAACGCCTGGCCGATCGGAAAAGCCAAAGCGCACTACCACTATCGAAATAATCGTTCGGGCATTTTTGCGGCTGGCACAGCCTTGTTCACAATCAAGCTCAACGTCTCCGAGACAAAGGAAGCTCCAGGGATATTTTGAAAAGGTACACTTTTACCCTACCAAGAGATGGCGGCTGTCTTACTGCTAAATTCCAACATCGTTATACGGGTTAGACTCAATTGAATCGAGCAGGTAATGGCGACGCAAGCAAAATTCCCAAGATATTAAAAAGCGGCCCTGAACCTGAATAAGAAAGATGAAGCAAGCCTCACCCGAATCACCATAAATTTCGAGATCAAAATGTCAATAATTCACGAATCCACAAGGACTAAGGCCAAGATTCAAAAGGATCATCGGCTATTACCCAGCGTGTTGGAACATCGAACATCAGCTCGTGGCGCCAAAGCAATGAGTTGCAGGGCGATGACGACGCAGAGTGTTCCGGCTTTGATGAAATGGAGTTTGAGCGACATGCAGGGAGCCGAAGTTTGGGACGCGCTGTCCCCTCACGATTTTGGCAGGACGAACTGGTGGCGAACCGCCGATCAGCAATCGCTGGAGCTTGTGATGTTAGGGTTTCTGACGAGGCATTGAAGGCCCGGGAAATGGGCCTACGGTGCGGCCGGCCGTGGCCACAGGAGGGTTTGCCCCGTTGAGACGACGCGCCCCTTCGTGCGCCAGGTCGAGAGCGATAGGACTCTCGGCCCCATGCTCCGAGAGCCAGCGGAAGTGATCGGCCGCGCCAAGCTTGTCGCCAGAGTAGAGTCGGTCGAGGGCCAGGAAGGCATGGGCTTCTGATTTCTGCCCGGAGGTCTTCGCGGCATTCAGGAGATCTTCGGGGGAGCTCTTGTGCTTAAGGAAATGCAAGACGGGGGTCGGCCAGGCGATTGAGGATGTGTTGGCAATCGCTTCGTCTAGAAAGACCTCGGCCTCATGATCGTGATGAACACGACGAGCGGCCAAGGCTCCCAAGATGGCCATGAACGGCGCCGACTTGTCGGCTCCCCTGCGTAGTTCAAGGTAGGCTCGAGCATCCTCGTCGGCGCCGTCGCGGTCGGCGATCAGGCGCGTCCAGCCTCGCAGGGCGTGGGCATCGGCGTCTCTGGGTTTCCGGACCAAGGCCTGGGTGAAGTCGGCAATCGCCCCTTCCCAATCGCGCTGCATGCGCCGAGAATTGCCGCGAGCGACCAGGAGAGGTGCATCGAGAGGGACAAGTTGAAGCGCTTTCGTATAAGCGTCGATCGCCTGATCGTATCGCCCCAGTGCATCGCAGGCCTGCCCCAGGCCGACAAGCGCGGAGGGAGCTTGAGGTGCCAGGTGATGAGCGGTCTCGTAGTCCGCGAGAGCCTCGGTATGGCGGCCGAGTCTTGCATAAACTTCGGCTCGTCCTACGTACGGGATTGCATTCTTGGGATCGATTCGAAGGGCCTCGGCAAAGTCACCAAGCGCCGGCTCCGCTTGCCCGAGGCTAGCATGGGCCAATCCCCGATCGGTCCAGGCTCCTCGCTGCGACGGATCGAGACGGATCGCCTCATCAAACGCGCGGATCGCCTGCTCGTGCCGCCCCAGAGCCTGATAGGCTACCCCTTGATTGAGGTACGCCGAGGCTCGGCGAGGATCGATCCGAAGCGATTCCGCAAGAGCTTCCAGAGCTTGTTCGGGCTTCCCCATGCGGACCAGAACTCCGCCTCGGTCTTTGAGGGCTCCAGCGTCTTTCGGATCCAACCGCAAGATCATATCGAGATCTTCGAGTGCCTTGAGGTTTTGGCCGCTTGCCGACAGGATCCCGGCTCGTAGACGACGGGCGTAGACGTAATCAGGATCGAGGTTGATTGCATGATCGAGATCGGACAAAGCCTTGGCCATTTCCCCAACACGGGAGAATGCCGCGCCTCGGCTGGCATACGCTCGTGAATGTTGGGGAGCAAGCCGAAGGGCCTGGTCAAAAGTCGCGATGGCCGGAGCGAGCTGGCCGAGCGAGGCGAGGGCATCGCCACGCCCCACGTAGGGGTTCGCGTCGTTGGGATTGAGGTTCAGAGAGGCGTCATACTCAGCGACCGCCCGCGCGTCCTGACCAAGTCGATGGTACACCTGCCCCAGGCCGCTATGCGCTAAGGCTCGTTGGATCCCTCGAATATCCCAGTTCAGCGGCTCAACGATCGTCGGTACGTTCCAGGAACTGTCGTAGTATCCGCTCGAGGCAGGGTCGAACGTCATGATCGGCGAGTTGTAGAGCTGAAGCGATTGTGCGAAGTCGCTCTCCGCCGCCGCAAGCTGCCCCAACATCAGGAAGGCGATTCCTCGATCGGTGTAGGCGGGGGGATAGAAACGATTGAAGAGGATCACACTGTTGTAATCGACCATTGCCAGGTCAGGCCGGTTAAGCCGGAGATAGCAGTTGCCACGCTTGACGTGGGCCTCGATATCGCGGTGCTTGCGCTGAAGGAGGGAGTCGAAATAGCGGATGGCTTCTCGATAGAGGCCGGCATTGTAACGCCGATAGGCCTCGGTCCGGTAATCATTGGGGCGTTCGGCCCACGCGGAAGCCACGGACGCCGCGAGCAGAAAGCCAAGGCTCACCCGCCGAACAAGTCGGAAACTCTCCATAGCGCAAGCTCACGCGACGCGGATCTTCGATCGCGATCTTCCCTCTATGGAGTCTCTGTCGTCTTTCATTTGAGCCGGGATCGAGCGATTGCGAGATCGTCCCGAAGCGGACTTGCGGGATCGCGCGGAAAAGCTCGATCGCATCACAAAAACGGTCATTCCTCGAATAGCAGTCAAAGCTGAAGGGGTGAATTTTTCGCAAGGAACCTGAAAGGGTGTCGGTTCTTTAGACTCATTGCGATATCTCAGTTTCGCTTATATTAACGCAGCCGCCTCGGAATCATTGCTGGGCACGTCCACAACACCTCTCTCTTCGCCCACGCCGCGGGCCCCACGCCCTCGATCCACCATGGGATCGGCCCAGACCGGCCGCGCCCGGCAACGGCTGGGAATCGGACAAAGGGGTTGACTGGTGAGAAGATGGAATCCCCAGCATTCTCTATCATCATTCCTTATCGACGAGGACGACGGCCTTTCCAAGTTCCCGCCATGGCGCTGGCGGCTTGGAGGTCGGTCATAATTCAGCGAATATGGCCATCGCGTGTGGTCGGATCGCCGGACGATCACAAGCCGCCCATTGAGGACGAACCGAAGCGATGGCCTCCGCAGACACCTTTGAGCTGATCCATGCGCACAATTGCACTCGCCGGACTTGGGGCCGTCGCCAGAAAGATTCACCTCCCGGCGCTCGCCAAGCTGCGGGGACTCGTCGAAATCGTTGGCGGTTACGACCCGGCCCCCTCCGGCCGGTTTCCATTCCCCGTTCACGCGACGCTGGAAGAGTTACTGGCGAAGCGCAAACCCGACATCCTCGCCGTGTTGGCTCCCCCGGAGACCCACTTCGATCTGACACGAAAGGGGCTTGAGGCAGGCTGTCACGTGCTTTGCGAGAAGCCGTTCATGACGACTCTCGATCAAGCCGAGACCATTGTCGCCCTGGCGCGATCGGCCGGACGGCGGGTCGTGGTCAACAACCAGTATCGCTTCATGAGGATCTTTGACGAGTCTCGGCGTCTGATCGGCAGTCCCAGGTTCGGCGACCTGCGATTCCTCTCAGCGCACCAGACGCTCATGACGGAGACGCAGCACCAACCAGGCTGGAGAGGTCGCGAAGGCCTCCGCACCTGTCGGGAGTTCGGGATCCACGTTTTGGACCTCTGCCGGTTCTTCTTCGGCTGTGAGCCTCTGACGATTTTCGCGCGAATGCCCGGACATACGGACGCGGCATCGCCGGACCTGCTCGACCTGATCCACCTGGAGTTTCCCGGCGACCGCGTGGCCCACATCACGCTCGACCGTACATGCCTCGGGCCGCGCCGGTACTTCGCACTTCGCTTGAACGGGACGGCCGGCTGCCTGGAAACGAGTGTGGGCGGCCACTTTGAGGTTCGCGTCGGCAATCGACCCGGGACCAAGCGCCCGACCCTGGACGTCGAGTTGTCACCCGGCGGGCGGGCAATTCTCTATCACGCGGAAACCAAGCAAAAAGTAGCCTCCGATCCGCTGGACATCTTCGCCGAAGCGACTCATCGCCTCCTGCGCGAATTCCTCGGCGCCCTGGACCGGGGCGACGTTCCCCCTTGCGACGCTTCGGACAACAGCAGAACTCTCGCTCTCATGCTCGCCGCGTACGAGTCGCATCAGCGGGGTGTCCCGATCCCGGTGGTGAGCGAACGGTCGAATTCACATGCAACTAACAATAATATGGATCCCAAAATTTAATTCGTCTATCTCGAAATACTAAATATTATAATATCATTCGTTTTATCGAGATTCGTCGGAGAATATAAGGCGTTATCGACGTCAAATGGCCCTTGGTCAGCTTCGGAATCGCAAGGATCTCGCTGGCGGCGTTTCACCCATCCGTGACTGCGCCAGGGTACTTGCCATCGCAATGATCTGTATCGCGTTCATGGGAGCCTCCCGTCCAGGCATCCGCAAATCCATCGACCCAATAACGCATGTGAATCATCGGCTTTGCTCGGCCATTTTCTCGTGAATATTGGCCGCGGTAGACGTGGGACGTTTCATGCCATGGAGATCGGGCTCATCGATACGTCGCTTGCAGACGGCGGCTTGGAGTCGTATCTTGGGGTTTACTCGAAATCGTTCGTTGACGTAATGAACAGCTGTTTGTTGTTACTCGCTAAACCCAGGAAAAACGCGTAAGACTTTGAGCTTTTTCCTCCAAATCCTCCCCAAGAGGACCACAACGGGTTCGCTTGGTTAAGGTCGAGACGACGTCGAATCCCGAAGCGACTGCGATGAGCATTGCCGGCTACGAAACACCCGGGCCGACCCTGCCAGCCCAGTACGGAGATCCTAAATGGGTCGATTCACCAGGCTCTTGAGCGGTCGCCTCATTCGCTTCGTCACCATCCAACAGGCTCCACGCAGGGGACATGATTCATGCAATCGATGCCGGACCGGAATGTAGCGGCAGAACTGGCGGCGCTCGATACGAAAGTGAACACACTCCTGCCGCCCCGGTATCAGCACTGCTACACATCCGTGTCGCCCAACTCAATGGGCTCGGCCGGGCTCCAGTATGGGCCGGACGGGAAGGTCTGCTGGGACCAGATCTGGACGACCTTTTGCGACCTGGCCTTGGCGGGTGGACCGCCACACCGAGGTACACTCCTGGAGCCGGTTTCCGAGGCGGACGTGAACGCCGCACCAACATCCTACCGAAACGTGGTCGCTGAGATGGATCGCGCCATTCGGCTGACCACAGGATTGCCCGTGGTCGACGGCTATGCGCCCGGCTGGATCGGCGTGCAATGCCAGTCGGAGGAAGAGGCCGCCTGGCTTCAATTGGCCGTCACGGCGGAAAACGTGTCCGCTCGACGCAGACTCTCCCTGCTTCAGCTTCCAGCCGGCCCCGCTTTCCGGGTTGAGAAGGAGATCAAGAACGTCGTGGTGGCGCTCGCCAAGGCATCCCACTACTGGGACGGTCACCTGACCGACGACCAGCAGTCCATGGCCGGGAAAGACGTCTGGGAGGCCGCAACGCAGGCCGAAGTGACAGCAGCGTCGGCCAGCTACAATGAAACGGTAAAGGAAATAGAAAAGAGCCTGCGCGAGGCTGGATTGCCGATGTCATGGCGCCGGTATCCTGGCTGGATCGGTGTCGAAACGGGGGGCGAGGAGGAGGCTGTCTGGCTACTCCGAGCCATATTGGTCGAGCAAGTGCTGGCTCGTCGGGAAGGGAAAACCCTCTTTCTCGCCGTGGGCGCAACCCCTGATCCAGACAAGGTGGCCCGTGTTGGGCGAGCATTCTGCCAGGCCCGAGATCTCTGGAGGGTATCTTCATCGCGTCGCCCCCTCGGGCGTGGATCTGCTCGCGAATGGTGAGCACTCTGAAGGCCGAGGAAATTCGACGTGAGGGATCCGGTGATCCATCACGAGACGCCGCAGGATTCGCCGCGTGCAACGCATCAAGCGTCACGGTTTCATCCTCAAGACCGTCTCGGCGGGGCCGAAGGAGCAACGCCCAGGCCGCGCGGCGGGCTCTAGAACAAGTCGAGTCCCGTCTCTGATCACCCGCAAAAAAGACGACCTTGTTGTACATCCCGAAGGCAACATGTTCTAAAAGAGTTGATCCGACGTCGCTCGGAAGGCTTGCAGAATCGCCAGGAGTGTTTGAGCCGGCCTTGCGGGAGGTCCTTCATTGTCGTCACATCCGCTCGACCGATCATCGCCTGGGCATTTTCCGACGACTCATTGGAGTCGAGTGGTCGCGGCCGGTGATCTGCATGGTTCTCGAGCTCATGAAGCTCTGGCCGCGCTCTGCAACGCTTATTGGTATCCCCTTTATGCTTACGTCCGTCAGCGAGGGCACGCGCCCGACCAGGCGAGGGACCTGACGCAAGACATCTTCGCCTACTTGCTGGAGCGCGATCTCTTCGCGAAGGCTGATCGTGAGCGGGGCCGGTTTCGCTCGTTCTTGCGGGCGGTCTGCGCTCACTACCTGGCCGACCATCGGGATCGGGAGAACGCGCAGAAGCGTGGCGGAGGCCGTCTCCCTCTCTCGATCGATGCCCGAGACGCCGAGGGGCGCTACGCCAATGAGCTGGCCCACGAACTCACGCCGGAACGGATTTTCGATCGAAGCTGGGCGTTGACGCTGTTGAGCCGGGTGTTCGAGCAGCTCTCTCGAGAGTACGACGACGCGGGGCGATCCTCCACCTTTGAGGAGTTGCGGGTCGTGCTGACGCGAGGCCCCCAGTCTGTTCCTTACGAGACGATTGCCGCGCGGCTCGGCTCCACGGAGGGAGCCGTACGGGTGGCCGTGCACCGGCTGCGACGACGCTACGGCACCCTGCTCCGCCAAGAAATCGCCGCCACTGTTGACGACCCGAGCGAGGTCGACGACGAGATCCGCGCCCTCTTCGCCGCCCTCGAGGGGTGACCTGGCATGAGGACAATCCCATCTTTTGCGTAACGTTTTGCGACGGCCCCCGAATGTCTAGAAATAGAGAGGCTCTTGTCCCAAGATCTCGTGACTTGATTGGGGACGTGTGATGACGGGTCCGGCAAACACCTGTCCAGACTGTGGTGCCACGCGGCCGGCCAATGCGCCGGCGGGGCTCTGTCCGCAATGCTTGCTCCGCCTTGGGCTCGGTGCCGACCTCTCGCTGGCGACGCAAGATGAGTATCAACGGGGCCTTTCGGCGACCCAGTTTCGGCCTGGCGATCATGGCCTGCTCCCTCCTTTGCCGGAAGGGCCTCATGCGTCGGCCCCTTCGCGCGTGCTCAACGAGTTCGACGAGAGCCTGGGTCCAGCTCCTCGCGTCTTGCTTCGGGACGGCCCAGCCGACGACCGGAGACCCGTGCGCCCGGGGTCCGAGGAGATGCCCGAGCTCGGCGGTGATTCCAGCCGCTACCAACTGCTCGGCGAGATTGCCCGAGGAGGTATCGGGGCGATCCTCAAAGGGAGAGACGTCGACCTGGGACGCGACCTGGCGATCAAGGTCTTGCTCGAGAAGCACCGGGACCACCCCGAGATGGTCCGCAGGTTTATCGAAGAAGCGCAGATCGGCGGGCAGCTTCAGCATCCGGGGATCGTGCCCGTCCATGAGCTGGGACGTTTCCCCGACGGCCGGTTCTATATCGCCATGAAGATGGTGGCGGGACGAACGCTCGCTGCCTTGCTCGAGTCTCGCAAAGATCCCACTGAGGATCGCTCGCGGTTCCTGGCCATCTTCGAGCAGGTTTGCCAGACACTGGCTTATGCCCACTCACGCGGAGTCATCCACCGCGACCTGAAGCCTTCAAACGTGATGGTGGGCAACTTCGGCGAAGTTCAGGTCATGGACTGGGGTCTGGCCAAGGTGCTCGACCAGGGAGGGGTCGCTGATGAGGAGCGTTCGCTCCGGAGCCAGGACGAAGCTCTGGCCATCCGCACGGTGCGCACCGGTTCCGACGCAAGAGACTCCCACGCCGGTTCCGTGCTTGGCACCCCCGCCTACATGGCCCCTGAACAAGCGCGGGGAGCGCTCGACACGGTCGATGAGCGGGCCGATGTTTTCGGGCTGGGCTCGATCCTGTGCGAGATCCTGACGGGCCACCCCGCATTCACGGGAAAGACCGTCTCCGAGCTCTACCGCAAGGCCGAGCGGGCAGACCTGGGCGATGCTCTGGCTCGACTCGACGCCTGCGACGCAGAGCCGGACCTCGTGGCTTTGGCCAAGGCCTGCCTCGCCGCCGTTCCCAAGAACCGCCCCCGAGACGCCGGCGTGGTACTGGCCGACTTGACGGCCTACGTGGCCAGTGTCGACCAGCGCCTTCGGGCGGCCGAACTTGCCAAGGTCGAAGCCGAAGCGAGGGCCGTCGGCGAGCGAAAGCGCCGCGTCTTGAGCCTCGCCCTGGCGGCCTCCGCCCTCGGCACGGCCCTTCTGGGGGGCGGCGCCTGGGCCTGGGTGGCCCGCGACCACTCTCGGCGAACCGCCAAGACGGCCGGCGTCGTCAATAAAGCGTATGACGAGGCCATCTTCCTCCGCTCTCAGGCCAGGACTGACTCCGGTGGCGATCTCACCAAGTGGGACAAGGCCATCGAGGCAGCGAAGCGAGCTGAAGCCCTGCTGGCGGAAGGAGAGAGCAATGAAGATTTACTCGTTCGCGTCCAGGGCCTGCTGACGAACATCGCCCAGGAACGCGCCGAGGCGTCCCTGGCGGTCAAGGATCGGCACATCGTCGAGCAGCTTGCCGCCATCCACAACGATCTAGGGGTCCATCTCGACAGCGAACGGGCGAACGCGGAATACGCGGAGGCCTTTCGCAATTACGGCGTCGACGTCGACAAGCTGACCCCCGAACAGGCTGGCTCCAAGCTCGCCACCAGCCCGGCGGCAACCGAGCTCGCCAATGCGCTCGATCAATGGACCTTCCTCCGCTTGGCGCCCGATCATCAAGACGTGTCTGGAGCGCGGCGGCTGGTGGAAATCGCCAAGATCGCGGACCCCGACCCCTGGCGAAATCGGCTCCGAGAGACGCTGAACACCAAAGGGCGAGATCGAGGCGCAGCCCTTGAAGCACTCGAGCGGCTGGCCGAAACGGCCGATCCCGACCGCCTTCCCGAGGCCAGCGTGACCCGCCTGGCCTTCGCACTCGCGTCGCTCGGCCGCAGAAAGACGGCTCTCTCCCTGCTGCGCCGCACCCAGCAACTTCATCCCGATGGGTTCTGGATCAACTGCGACCTCGGCCGCGAGTTGATGTTCTCCAAGGATTTCGCCGAAGCGGTCCGGTTCTACTCGAACGCCGTGGCGGTCCGTCCTCGCAGCAGTTTCGCGCTCAATAACCTCGGCACCGCACTCCACAACGGCGGCCGGCTTGAGGAGGCAATCGCCACCTTCCAGCGAGCGATCCAGATTCAACCCGACAACGTCTCCGCGCGAATCAGCCTGGGGGCGGCCTGGATCGATCAAGGAGACATTGCCAAGGCCAAGGCCGTTTTCCGTGAAGCGAAGGAGCTCAAGTCGAATGAGTGTTCCATTCACACGGATATCGCCCAGATCTTTGCCAGCCGAGGGGATTGGGAGCCGGCCATCGCCGAGCTTCGCGATGGTGTTCGCCACGAGCCCGACAGCGCGGTGATCCGCGAATGCCTGGGTGCCGCCCTGCTGGAAACGGGGCATAAGGAAGAAGCGGAAGAGTTATTCCGTGAAGCCGTTCGACTCGAACCACGGCATGACTATGCCCGCGTTGGCCTCGGTCGCGCCCTACTCGCACGAGGGGATCTGGACGCGGCTCTCCGGGCCTTCCATCACGTGAACTACCGTAACCCGGAGAAACACCGCCCCGACCTCTCCGCCAAGCTGGCGCGCGAGACCGAGCGGATGGTGGCCTTGGACGCACGGCTCCCTCGGCTCCTCTGCGGCGAGGAGAAGCCCACGAATCCAGCCGAAACCATGGAGGCCGCCCGGCTCTGCCAGTCCAAACAGCTTGATGAAGCTTCGGCCAAACTCTGGAGCCAGGCGTTCGCCTCCGAGCCCAAGCTGGCCGAGGACTTCAACTCCGACTCTCTCTACCATGCCGCGTCCGCCGCGGCCCTGGCGGGTTGTTGCGAAGGCAAGGATTCATCGAAAGCAGACGCCAAAGCGCAGGAACGCTGGCGACAGCAAGCGCGCTCCTGGCTCCGAACCGAGCTCGCGTCATGCCGCAAAGTCCTGGAGCGTGGGGTGACCCGAGAGGGCTCCCTGCTCCGCAAACGGCTCGGGCGCTGGCAGATCGATCCCGCCTTCGCCGGGATTCGCGACGAAACCCGTCTCGCGCAGCTCTCCAAGGTCGAACAAGAGGACTGCCGCGCACTCTGGACCGAGGTTGAAGCTCTCAAGAAACAGGTCCGAACCACCATCCCCCTGTTCAACCCGCCCCCCCACTTCTGAGGCTTCCCAGAGCCAATCGAGAGGCCGTTTGCCCTCTTTGGCCCAGCCCGTTGAGGTGGAGGCTTTGCGCAGGAGGATCGGAGCGAGAGTCCCTTCCAGGTCAGGCGATGATCCCTTTAACGACGTTGCCGTAGACGTCGGTCAGGCGATAGTCGCGGCCGCTATGGCGGTAGGTGAGCCTTTCGTGGTCGAGTCCGAGGAGATGCAAGATCGTGGCATGCAGGTCATGCACATGGACCCGGTCTTCCACCGCGTTCCATCCCAGATCGTCGGTCGCGCCATAGGCCAGACCGCCGCGAACGCCTCCTCCGGCAAGCCAGATGCTGAAACCGTAGGGATGGTGATCGCGACCGTCATTTCCCTCGGCGGCCGGCGTGCGGCCGAACTCTCCTCCCCAGATCACCAGCGTGTCTTCGAGCAAGCCTCGTGCATCGAGGTCGTTCAAGAGTCCGGCAATGGGTTGATCGGTCGCCAGCGCGTTCCGGTTGTGTCCCCCTTTCAGGTCGCTATGCTGGTCCCAGGGCTGGAACCCACCGCTCGTGTGGTAGAGCTGCACGAACCGTACGCCCCGCTCCACCAGGCGCCGAGCGAGCAGACACTGGCGGCCGAAAACATCGGTCGTCGTTTCGCCGATACCATACAGCCGCTTGGTCGCCTCGCTCTCACGGCTCAGATCAAAGGCGTCGGGAGCCTCGCGCTGCATCCGATAGGCGAGCTCGAATGACTCGATCCGCGCGCCGAGCCGGCTGTCATCGGGTCGGCCCTGAAGATGGCTCTCATTGAGCCGGCGGAGGACATCCAGCTCCTTGCGTTGACGTTCGGCGGAGACCCGGCTGTTCTTGAGGTTCCGAATCGGGTTTTGCAGGTCGGACACGAACGTCCCCTGGTACGACGCCGGCAAAAATGCGGAACCGTACTGGCGAGCGCCCTCGATCATCGGTCCCGGCCCGATCGCGAGGAAGCCCGGCAGGTTCTGGTTCTCCGTCCCCAGGCCGTAAGTCACCCAGGCGCCCAGGCTCGGGCGCGACGCGACCCGCTCTCCCGTGTTCATGAGCAGGCAGCCGCCGGGGTGGTTGACGTCATCCCCCACCATTGAGCGGATCACGCAGAGCTTGTCGGCATGAGCTCCCACGTGGGGGAATAGGTCACTCACCTCGAGCCCCGACTCACCTCGCCTGTAGAAGGTCCAAGGAGAGGCCAGCAGCTTCCGCGTTTGCCCAAGGTAGCTCTTCGGTGAAGGTTTACCGTTGTCTCGGGTCAATCTTGGTTTGGGATCGAAGGTATCGACCTGCGACGGCCCTCCCGGCATGAACAGAAAGATCACACGCCGGGCTCTGGGAGAAAAGTGAGGCTCCAGGGGCATCAACGGATTGGCGAACGGCCGCGCGGCCGACGACTCATCGGCCAATAGCGCCGTCAATGCGAGAGAGCCGAAGCCGGCGCCGACGCGACGCAGCACATCGCGGCGGCTGGACAGTCTTGGGGAGCTATGATCGTCCATCGTCTCTCCTTCGCGCCAACATCGGCCACACGCATGAAGACGGCCAGGTCAGTCAGTGTAAAGAAATTCATTCTGACATAGGATCAACTGGCAGTATCGTTCCCACGCCCCTTCACCCGTTTCATCGGCCACGAGCGGCAAGCCCAGTTCGATTTCCGACCGGGATGGAGACCGGCCCAAAGCCAGCGCGTAAAGCCGTCGAATGCGCGCCTCGGGCTCCGGAGACGACGTTTCGCGGCGAACCCGTTCCGCAAGCGCTCCAGCCACTTCGCTCACAAACGGGTCGTTCATGAAGAAGAGGGCCTGTGGAGCCACGACGGACTCGCCACGGCGAGCGACAATCGAGCCCGGATCGGCGCGATCGAAAAGCCGGCCGAACTCGGTCCCCCCAGGACCGGTTCGCACCGACTGCAAATACAAGGTGCGACGAGGGACAACGAGCTCCGCGAAAGATGCTCCGCCCGGGCTGACATCGAGACGCCCAGCCACAGCGAGCAGGCTGTCACGAATCGCCTCCGCGTCAAGGCGACGGCGGTTCATGCGCCCCACCAGGCGATTGTCGGGGTCCTTCGTCACAGCTTCGCTCACGGCCTGGCTGCCTTGTTGGTAGGCCGATGACAGCATGATGAGCCGATGAATCGCCTTCGTCGACCACCCTGACTCCACGAACCTTCCCGCAAGCCAATCGAGAAGCCCCGGGTTCGTGGGGCGCTCTCCCCGTTCGCCAAAGTCGTTGGGGGTGCGGACCAACCCCTCGCCAAAGTGATGCTGCCAAATGCGGTTCACCATGACCCGCGCCGTCAGCGGGTTGTCCGGACGCGCGATCCAGCCCGCCAGTTCCAACCGGCCGCTTCCCGAGGAGATCCGCAAGGCCGGCTCTTGCTCCGCTTGAAGCACGCGAGGAACGCCTCGCGGAACCGTCTTGCCGGTTCGCTTGGGATTGCCTCGCAAGAAGACCTGGGCATCCTTGAATCCTTCGTGGCGCGTCCCCTTGGGTCCCCCATCCTGCACAACAACAGCCTGGGGAATCTCTTGCGGAAGCTTCTTTTTCAAGTCCTCCAGTTCCTGGCCCAGCCTATCCAGTCTCAGCCGTTCGTCGAGCGAGAGCATCGCTCTTCGCTCCTCCGATGTGAGCCAGAAAGGCCCCCGGGCTGAAAACCATTCCTCGTAAAGCTCGGCCAGCGCGTCGCTTGCGGGAGCCCTGGGCGCCATCGGATCGATCCAGGCGGCACGCAATTCGTTCTCCACCCCCTGGCGCTCGGCTTGTTCGAGGGGCCGATCATAGACCCGAACCTCCGCGAGATCTCCCCGAAAGCGAGGGCTCCCGCCGGATCCAGGTCCCCCCAATCTCAGGGTCGCAATCATCGGGTCGGAGGAAATCGCCTCGATCCCCTTTTGAGTCCCCGCCGACACCCCGTTGCGATAGAGGGCCGTTCCCTGAGGCCCCCAGGTGAGGCAGACGATTTCAAGTCCGGAAGACATCCTCGCGTCGACAAGGTCCCCCGATCGGCCGTTGTTTCGAAGGATCGCGTGCAGGCGTCCTCCCGGATCGAGCATGAGGCCAAGCCCGTGCCTGCCGGAGTCCGCATCCTCCCAGCCCAGCAGGCGTTGGCCCGGGTTCGGAACGTCGGCCGGCCGGAACACGACGAAGAGCGTGCCGTTTGCCGTCGCGCGCCGAGGAACCTCCAGCAAAGCCTGTCCATCGAACCTCAGGACCGTCCGCTTTTTTTCGTTGGTCTCGACGGGCGTCTTCATGGGCCCTGGGGCCAAGTTCGCCGACTTGGCGTCGGCGGAAAGCCCTGCGCGATTAGGCCAGATCAAGGCCCGGCCGTCGGCGTCGGTGATGAGATAGGGATCATCAGCCCGAAGTCGAATCAGGGAAGCGCGGGCCAGGTCTCTCGTAGCGGGCGAGGCCGCGGCTTCTTGCTCCTTCCGAGCGATCAGAGCCGCGAGACCTCGCTGAAGGGAGAGCGCGGCGTCTGCGAGCTTCGCTCCCGTCAGCGTTCCCAACGCCGCCTCACGCAACGTCGTATGTCTGTCGATCGTCGTCTGAGCCGCCACCTTGTCGAGGTACGCCACTAACCCCGAAAGCCAGCCCAGTTCGAGATCTTTCTCGCGTGCCAGATCAGTCAGGGAGTGGGTTCTCTGCATCGCCGCTTGCTGCCGAAATTCAGCCGCCGTGGTGAGGTACAAGGCCCCCTTCTCGGCCAGGCGTTCCTGTAGCAAGGCGACATACGCATGATCTGCCTCGTCGGGCAGCCGCCGCTCGAGATCCATTCGCCGCTTCTTCTCATCCCCCTCGCGGACCTTGATAGCAGCCAGTTCTTCCTGGGTCAGCAAAGGAACACGAACCAGCGGAGTATTGCCGGCCACCGGCCCTGGGATCAGCCTCGTGCTGAAGAAGATGCCCGCGAGCGCGTAGTAGTCCTCAGTCGAGATGGGGTCGAACTTGTGGTCGTGGCAGCGAGCACATGCTACGCTGAGCCCGAGAAATGCCTTGGAAACGACGTCGATCTGATCGTTGACATAGTCGGCGATCATCTGCTCCTTATCGACATCCCCCGGCACGAAGTCGGCGATCGCCAGCATTCCCGTGGCAATCAGCCCCCCTTGGTTGATCTCGCCGGGGTGCGCGGCGGGCAAGAGATCGCCGGCGACCTGCCCTCGGATGAACTCCGCGTAGGGCAAGTCACGATTGAAGGCATCGACAACCCAATCGCGGTAGCGCCAGGCCTCCCGGAAATCACTCTCCGCCGGTAGCTGGATCAGGTCGCGCGCATCGGCATAGCGAACAACGTCGAGCCAATGTCTCCCCCAGCGCTCCCCGTAACGGGGAGACGCCAGCAAACGATCCACAACCCGAGCAAAAGCCTCGGGAGAATCATCCGCGAGAAACGCGCGGATCTCCTCGGTAGTGGGCGGCAGCCCGGTGAGGTCAAACGTAGCCCTTCTGAGCAGTGTCCGCTTCTCGGCCGGCGCGGTAGGCGTGAGTCCGGCTCGCTCCAGGTCCGCCAGCAGAAACCGATCGACTGGGGACCGGCACCAGGCCCCATCCCGGACGGCCGGGACCGCCACATCCTTGACCGGCTGAAACGCCCAAAACTGCCGCTGGGTCAAGGAAATAGGATTCTTCGAGTCTCCCCCCGAAGAGGTCGAGGCCACCTCCTTGGACTCAGGCCAGGGAAGCCCCATGGAAACCCAGCGAGAGAGAACCTCGATCTCCCGATCCTTCAGCTTCCCCTTGGGGGGCATCTTCGGCTCGTGCTCGTAGCGGACCGCCTCGATCAAGGGGCTCCCCTTGGGATCCCCCGCCACGGCCACCGGCCCGCTATCCCCCCCATTCATCACGTTCGGCCGCGAAGTCAGCCTGAGCCCACCCTTCGGCTCCCCCTGGTCGCCATGACACGACCAGCATTTCTCGATCAAGAGAGGGCGCACATCCTTCTCAAAAAACTCCGCCTCCGTCGCCGACGGCTCCGCGCCGCGCGCCGGCGGATTCGCCAGCGCCGCCAGCACCGTCCCCACCACAAGCGAAAGGCTAAACGCAGATCCGAATCTCAGCTTAAGCCTCCTCCGCTCATTAGCGGGATTGCCCGTGCAACACTTCTCCAACTTTACTCGGAGAGAGGTTCCCGGCAAAACCTTTACCTGGGAATTTCGCAAACGGCGGAAGGCGATTTAACTCGATATTTTCCGATTATCTTTAATACAGCTTTATATAAACAAAATCGAGCAGGAAAAACTCGGAAAGGACGCGGGCAGGGCCAACATTCGTTCTACGGTGAGCTAACCGGCATTGCCATACACCGCAGCCTGGCTCGCTAGCAGGCCCACCATGGAGCACATGCTAGCGCGTCCATCCGTAGAATCTGGCAACGAAGACGATGGCGGGATCGTCGCCCACATTCTTCAAATAGTGTCGGTTCTCACTGGAGTAATGCCCATACTGACGGCTCGCCGCCGAGATCCGAAAAGTTTCCTGTTTGTCCGGGAAATGGACCTCGATTTCTGCTCCATTGAGAGGAATGGCTAGCTCCGAACCGGGATGGTGATTGTCCTTGGTCTTGGCTTCGGGATCGAGTCTCGCGACGAGCAGGTTCATATCTGAGAGGGCGAGATTGCAAAGCGGGACGTAGTAGGAGATCCCATCGCCGGTCATCTCGGGTGGGATCAGGCCCATCGTACAGTCCTTGTCGGTCTTGATATCCGACTCGAACGGAATCCGGCCTATCACAACGTCAGGTTCGGAAGGGTACATGAAAGAGTAAAGCAGCATCGACTCAATACCAAATCGAGCGGCAAGAGTCTCGAGATCCTTCAAATCGATGTCCTTAGCGTCGGCAGCAAGTATGGAAGAAAGCTTTTCTCGGCTGAGGATCCCTTTTTTTACAAGCTTATCATAAGTTAATTTTTTCACCTCTTTAAATCGCTCCAACATCAATGCGAGGCCGAAAGGGTCGGCGACGTATTTCGGAGTGTTAGCCGCGATAAGAGTATTGGACTTCCTGAGACGTTTCAGAGCGTCGGAATCCATTCTCCTTGTGAGAGAGTTCACGTACTTCGGCAGCCTACGGTACGGCTTGAAGTTGTCGTCGTCGGTGAGTTTCGGGAACTGCTGAACAATCTTGAAGATATCATCGCTCTGATTCCGCGCGAGCCTTTTCGCTTCGATGATAATCCTCTCAATTTCTTGGAGTGTTGCGGTCACATCGTCGGCGATCTGCATTGCCTTTTGGCGCGTACCATTGCTATGAAGCTGATAGAATCGAACCACGAAAACACTGGTCTTGCTTTGACTGACTAGAGAGTGAGGGACCTCGGCTCGGAAGTGGACGAACTCCTTCTCCTCGATCTTGACCCGCACTCCGGAAGGCTGAAGACAAAGCTCGACCGGTCCCCCCTCAAGGACCAGAAGCAACTCTGAGCCAGGATGTTCATGGGTGTCAGACTGCCCTCCAGGCTCCAGATCGAGGTGGCCGAAGGCAACATCCGAGTACTGACTGAGGCTCTGGCGGGGGATTCCATAGTTGATGGCCCGGCCGTATGCCTCCGAGGACGGATCGTTGGCATGGAGAAAATCGCCAAGGCTCACAGAGACGAAGTTGGCCTTGGCAGCGAGCGGCTCAGAGAAAAGGGGGTCCAGCATCAAGGCAGGCAGTTGATACGCGCTGGCCAAGAGTTGGACACCGTCTCGGGAGAGATCAGCGCCGTCTCTTCCCCCCTCCAGGCGATTGAGCATCGCCTCTACAGTGCCAACGGTCAGTTTCGAGCCAGGGGAATGGATACGCCCCTTGATCTCAGTCGCTCCACTGGTGGACCCACTCTGTTTAAGGAGATTGAACAGCGCCTGGCTAACCCTACCCATCTCATCACATCGCCACGTTCGGAAGCCCTTCAAGAAGTAGCCGACCATCGCCCAGGTCGCTCGCCACTTCGGGGGTACGGTTGATGGCCTCAACAGCGCGTCGGCATCCTTCGTCGGGGGGTTCCAGTCTTGGATCAACGGTGACTCCTCGTGCCCTCGGAGAAGATTGGCCGCTCCCTTAGTCATAAAGCATCAGGATGCGGAACCAGAAGATGGGAAGACTTGCAGCCGCGACTGCCCTTTGAGCGCAATCGGTATGAAAGCCGACATGGTGAAGGTTTCGGTCGTAAAATCTCGAATAATTTTTCGTGCTTTCAGAACCTTGCTGAGAGCGGCAGGGTGGGATCGTATCGGAGTTCTCGGCATTCCGAAAGATTACTCTGACGTTTCTTAGGAATGAGCGGGAATGATTCTTCAGAACACATCGCCTTACCCTCGCAGGACCACGGCGGTCGCTTGCAATGCACAATCCCGATCTCTTTAACCTTCCTAGTTTTACAACAAATCTAAATAAACTACACTTATAGATTAACGAATTTCTCTCTCCAGAATACCCGCGCGTGTTCTCCACAACTAAATCAGTAATAAGCGAGCAGACCGCCCCCGAGAGGTGGACTCGGAAGAGCCCGACCCTGTTCCGTGCGGACACCGCTTGATAGCCGGCGACTTGAACCCCGCTGAGGGCCTAGAGGCCCCGAACCCCATAACCCTGACATTCGTCTCTGAGGCAGAGGAGCCTTTCGCGAAGCAGCACACTCGTGTTGCTTCGTCCAGCCCCTCGTTCCTCGCCTGTCATGACTCACCTCAGTCTAAGAACCAAGGGAGGAGTGAACAGATGTTGCGTCCAAAGAAGCGGCAGCCCGCCCCGGCCACCGTGTTCGCTCAGTTCTCCAAGGCTCAGCAGCGGAAAATCCTGCAAGAGGCCGAGGGGTGGGTAGATGCAACGCGAGGCAAGCTGAGTTTGCCTCCGCTCCAAGACACAGACCGTCGGCACAAATTGGTCGAAAGCCAGGCCAATGCGATGGCTTATTGGATGACCTACGGCGCGGGGAATACCGCCGGGCCCCAGTTTGAACTCAGAGCCGACTCCCCCCCCCGGAGCCTCTTTGAGATTCCCCCCTCGGCTGCGAAGATCTTGGAGGATGTCGCCCTTGCCGAAGGCATCGTCGCCAGAGAAAACCAAGCGATCAAGTGGTTCTTCGATTGCTACGACACCGAGATTCGGCGGCTCGTGCAAGAGTTGCGAGACATTCGTGCCCCAAGTGAATGCAGAATGGAGGGTCTGACAGCGTACCTGAGCGTCGAAAAGCCGCACAAGTTCGCGAAATTCAAAGGTACTTCGTCACTGTCTGCATGGCTCAGACCCGTGGTGAAACGACAGTGGCTAGACCGGTTGAGAGCGATGGGTCGCGTTAGGAAGCACTATGAGAGTCTCGTCGACAACCATCAGGGACTTGACCCTCAGGCGCTCACGACTCAGATCCCTGACGGTCCTAGCGCTCCGATCGACCCAACAGCTCCCGGACCCACAGATGTCTTGGACATCGATACCGCCGATCGGCTCGCGCCACTCTTTGGGAAGGCGCTAGGCAAGCTGGCATGGAGAGCACGGCTTTTGTTGACGCTTTACCACGCAGACGGTCTCACTCTTGGAGAGATTGCCATCTTGATGGGTTCGACCGAGCCGACGGTTTGCAAGAAACTTGGGGCTGCTCGTAAGAAACTAAGGGGGGAGCTCTCCCTTCAGATCGAAACCTCGCCCTTCCGCGAGGCCTTCGATGGGCTTCGCCCGACAACACACCGAAAAGGAATGGATTCGTCTCCGGCGACAGATCGTTTGCTTGTGACCTTACTCGCAGAGCTTCATTCGGAACGACTTCTTCGCACCGTGCTAGACGAGATGCCCGACAGCATTCTCAACATGATGCGCAACAGCAAGACACCCACGGGGAACAGGGAAGAACTCCTTAGCAAGGTGGGTAAGCTCGTCCACAGGCGGGTTAAGGCAACGGCAACACCGGCGATCTTCGATGGATTCGACCGCTCGGCGGCGATCGTCGACTTACGGTTCCGTCTCTGCCTAAGTCGAGCGCTTTCCGAGGACTGACAAGGAGAATGKCTTCGATCGGCGCCGAAGCTGAGACGGCCGAGGGCCGCCCCGGGAATTTCCGGGGCGGCCCTCGCTTGTCGGGGCGGACGGACCACTTCAGGATTTGAGCATCATGCAGACGACTGCAAACGCGCGGGCTTCCCAATCACTGAGGAATGTACCGTCAGGTCGGCGGCGGTGAAGAAGGACATCGCGAACGCGGAGGAGCATCGCGCGGGCATGGGTGGGATCATTGCGGAGCTGGGCAGCCCGGGCTTCTTGGAGGTCGAAGCACAAAGCCCGTGCGGTGGAGCCGCTACTTCCATTCCCTTCTTGGGCGGAGAGAATGACGGCCTTAAGCACATTGTGAACCTCGATCTTGTTGTCGGCAGGGCCCACAAAAATCATACCAAGGGCCGCAACGCAGGCGAGAGTAACGCAGACTGGTACAACATCTGAGGAAAGGCCAAACAGACTCTGCCCAGTTTCCGCTGCCGAGGAGGATGCGGGCGACAATCTACGGCGAGGAGAACGGGTGCGTCCCCGGCGTAAGATCATGGTGACATCAGGAAAGGCTTGCAAAGTTTCGCCTTGCCGCCAGTCGAAGGGAGTCTCCAAGGGGAACTCATGACCGCCGAGGGTCGCGGTGGGAGCCCCATGGTTGTACGCAACCACCCGGCCGTCCCGCGCCTGCACGGTTAGGAGAACCGCGGGAGAAAGTTCGGCGGGGAGTTTGATCTCGCAAGACTCGCCGCTCCCGACGCGGAAGATCGAGTCCGGGCGAAATGGGACCGTGACTTGCCGGCCCCGTGCGTGGATCTCCAGTCGGAGCATGTCCTCGAGCCTCCGGTATCATTCGCCGAGATAAAAACCGTGGGTGTAAAATCCCATGAGGAAGGGGCCGACGATTGTGGCAAGTGCAGCGAGCATCATCACGAACATCGGCAACCTGATCAGGTTATTCGCCTGGCCAGCGGCTTGTTTGACGAAGTCGTTCTGACGGAGCCGAAGCTGGCTGGCCTGGATTCGCAGGCCCTCAGCCATCGGCACGCCGCCCGTTTCTCCCTCGACGAGGGCGGTAACCAACTCGTTGACCACATCCAGATCGAGTCTGCTGGCCATGTTGCGGAATGCTAGTTGGCGGACCACACCCGACTTCAGCTCGTGAAGGAGCCGCCTCAATTCGAAGACCAGGGGGTGGTCATCGGCCTCCTTGACCACGGTCTCTACGGCATCGCGAAGGCCGAGGCCTGCATCAAGGAGCAGGGCAAGCATCTCAAGAGTGACCGGTAGCCGGAGCCGGATGTTGCGGCCCCGCTGGGCGGCTTCGGCCAAGGTATTTATCAACCGACCGAACTCAGTGAGAAGTGCTGCCAAGAGTCCCAAGAGGATGGCCGAGGGTGATGATAAGGGCCACGCCAAAGACATAAGAGACGCCGCGATCCCAACGAGAATCCCTTCAATCAGCCAGATGGCGATGAGCTCGGCGGCAAGCAGATCTTCGCGGCCGGCAGCGACCAGTCTGCGGTCGAGCCAGACAACTTCTTTTGGACGCTTGGCAGAGATCATTCCGGCGAGGTCGCCAACGGTTGCCTCGGCACACCTGAAAACCCAAGATCGTGCCCGGGCCCGAGCTCGCCGGCGATTCTCGTGTTCTGGGACGTTCGGTTTCGGCCGATCAACGGCCGAGACAAGCAGCAACGCCGCGCTCCCCGCGGCCACCGCGGCGAACAACGACGATAAAAGCCCGGCCCCGATCGTGTTCATCTGAGTTCCTTTCGTTCGACCATCCGTGCGAAAAATGACGTCGCACACACGGCCAACTTTCTGACCCTATTGAGAGATCAGTGCCGAGCCGATGAGACAGAGCGGGCCCAGGCGACAGACCCCAAGGCCAGCGTCGAAATGCCGAGCAAGGCGAATTGGCCGACAATCGTCGTGCGGAAAAGGCCGAAGTTGTCGGGGTCCAGCACGCTACCAAGAAGAAGCCAACCAACAAGGCCGACTCCGAGCAGCGTGACACCAGAACGACCTGAGGAGGTCTGTGTCGCGAAGAGCCGTTCGAGCTCTTGCTCGTTTTGTAGCGCCCGCGAGAGGCCGTCAAGGGCCGTGGGGAAGTCTCCTCCCGAGGCATTATTAATGATCAAGAGGTCCGCGAATAACGAGAAGGAATCGAGACTGAGGCGAGTCCTGGTCTGCATAAGTGCATCTTGAAGAGTATGATTCGCCTGAAGAGCGTGGGACAAGCGCCGAAACTCGCCTCGAAGAGGTTCATCGGGAAGGTCGTCAGCAACTTCTTGAAGGCCTCTGCGTAGCGGAACACGTGCTCGCCCCTTACTAGCCAGAAGAGTGCAGGCCTGAGGCATCTGGTCACGGAGCCGCCGCTCCTGCCGAGCTACGCAATAACCGAGGACTTCACGCGGGGCGTAGGCGACCAGGCCAGCGACCGGCAGAGCCAGCACAGGAAAACCCAGGGTGTAACCCACGAGAAACGGAGCCCCCAATAGCATAAGCCCCCAGAGCCGCAGCCAAAGGGTGACGGCCTTCGCGGAATAACCGAGCGTTTCGGCTCGGGCGGCGAGCTTGCGGACATAACGCCTGGAGAGCCCATCCCATACCGGGCTCAAGACCGGCACCACACCCCAGGCTGCCGCACCCCAGAGGACCGACGTGACGATCGCTCGGGTCATCTGTTCGGTCGTCATGAGATTCTCCCAGGAATTCCGGCGGTCTCCGCCTCAATAGAGAAAAATATCTCCATATCCAACAATTTCGCGTGAGTGAGATCCTCGATAAAGCTGGGGAGGCGGCCGGTAGGATTGAGGCGACCGCCAACTCTCGATTCGAAGAGCGGCTTGAGCCGTACTTCTCTTTTTGTCGGATCGAGTCCCACGCACTCCGCGACATGCGTTATCCGCCGATGGCCGCTAGGGGTGCGCTCCACGTGAACAAAGATATCCACCGCAGTCGCGATCATTTGATGAATTGCAGCAACGGGCAGATTGACCGCCGACTGGACCAACCCCACCAGTCGTGGCACTGCCCCCTCACAGGAGTTGGCGTGAACGGTGGTCAATGAGCCGTCGGCTCCCATGTTCATGATCTGGAGCATGTCGTATGCAGCACCGTCTCGGACCTCACCGACGATAACCCGGTCAAGTCGCTGCCGAGCAGTATTCCGAACCAGCATTGAATGAGTGATCGCTCCTTTGCCTTCGACATTCGCTTGTTGCGTCTCCATCCGGACGAGATGATCGTGGGCGAGGGTCAGCTCGGCAACGTCCTCGATCGTACCAACGCGCTCACGGGGGTTGATAAAGCCGGAGAGAATGTTGAGTAACGTTGTTTTGCCGGAACCCGTGCCCCCCGAGACGACGATGTTACAGCGGTGGGCGACCGCCGCTTTGAGAAATTCGGCGCACTCGCGTGTGACGACCTTGTCGCGGATCAAATGATCAATCGTAAATCCTTTAGCAACATGCTTACGAATGGTGGCGACAGGTACCTCAGTCACCGGAGCGATGACCAGGTTAAGCCGATGGCCACCGGGGAGACGGACATCGGCTGTGGGCTTGGCACGGTCGATTCGGCCGCCGGGAGCGGAGGTCACCATGGTTTCGAGGATCGACTGGGCGACGGCGTTCGACGGGAAGCGACGGCCAGATCGTTCAATCACGCCGCCTCGTTCGACATAGATCTTCCGCGCACCGACGATCATGATCTCGCTGATCGTCGGATTCTGTAGAAGGTCTTCGAGCGGCCCAAATCCACAAATCAGCTCTTTTACGCTTTTCTTAATGTATCGGACGGCGAGGTACTCCGGCCCCCCCTGGTGAATCCGTCGCGCCACAGCCGCCCAGACATCATCGAACTCAGCCTCCACCCGGGCGATCCTCTTGCTGAACTCGTCGGGAAGGTCGACATTGACAGGAGTATCAACACCAAGCATGGCAGCGACATATGCCTTGCAACGATCAAGTTCAACTTCCCACTCGGGAACGCAACTCGATGTAACCCGCCAAGAGGCTTCGGAACCCCAGGGGTCGCCGCCACTCACCGCGCCGGCATAAAGATCATTGAGAATCACCTGTTTGACGCACTCGCCAGAAAGGTACACAACGAGGCCGGGGAATGAGGGATGCTCCACCGCCAGCTCACCCACGCGGTTCTCGAGCCGGATGATCGCCTCGGTCCGCTCTCCCTGAGGTAGCTTGAGGAGATCAAACGGCGACTCCGGCACGATTTTGAAGTGAAGATCACGGATCAGTTCCTGGGTGAGGTCGGCAAGAGCATCTTTTTGAGGGTCGTCGACTGGGGCGAAAGTATCCGGAAGCCTAACGAGGAAGATAATATCAGAGAGATCGACGCGCGTCCCATTGCTCACTCGGTAGATATCACCAGGCTGGATGCCATGACCATCCACCCGGCAGACCCCTCCTCTCGGAAAGAGTTGAAAAGTCCAACCATTATTGTCGCACTCGAAAGCCGCGGCGTAGAGGCCGACCATCGGCTTCTCGAGTACGACGTTGTTGTCCGGCGCACTCCCAATAGCAACACGGCGCTGATTCGGATCAGTAACCGCGTGGCGGAACAATGACACACCCTGGCCACTAATAGAGTCAAAATACTCCAACATGAACATTTTTTATTCCCATATCGAAAGCTGTCGAGGCCATGCCGATCAACCCTGGCCACCCGGGCGGAGGACGACCGCCATGAGCCGTTTGGTTGCATGAGCCTCAAGAAGGCGGCGCGAGGGAACGTCGAAGCGGCCGTCGGGACTGAGTTTTACAGCAACCGAGATCACTCGCTCATTGCCACGGCCATGCGGACCACCCCCCCTGCTCCCTTGACTTCCTACAACTTCGGGATTTCGCGAAGTATCGCTGCCAACGCTCAGAACGCGGAACGGGCCGATCATCTGATAGTCTGGGTCAATGCCAGTTGCAGGCAAGGCACGTCGAGGGTTGATCGAAGGTGGGGCAATCCAGAACGAGACAATGTCGCCGGCAAAGAGCATGGAGGTCTCTACCGCAACGCCCGTAAGGTCAATTGGCAGTACAAATTCATCAGGCGCTGCCTCGATCCCCACTGTTGGCCGCTTCACATCGCGCCACATCAGTAGATCGCCCGGATGAAGTTCGCGCTGGGCGACCGTACCAAGGATCACCTCGCGCTCCTCGGACGGAACAAACGTAGCTTTGAGGTGAATGGAATCGCCGGGAATTGCCATTTGCCCAAGCAATGACAGGTCGAGCGGTTCTCCAGGGCCGACGCGTCTGGTGATCACCGTACATGAGGTGGTTTTCACCGAGGATCGCACAGCTCCAAAGTTGATGAACGCTGCCAGAACGGCGCAGGCAGCAGGCAACCCCAAACGAAACAGCAATCTCACAGTCATTGTCATTATTTCCTTTCCCGAGTCTTCGATTTTCGGTATCCATGTATAATCTTAATTCATAATTCGTTAATAACATAATTCCTGCCAGGGAAGCCTACCTAGCTTGGGAAAGGGAAGCCGACAAGCCCCATCGGAACAAGAGAACCGAAGCGCGGGTCAGGTTGCATCGGAGCACGACTAGAGAACGGCACCTGCCCAAAATCCCAAACAGAGGAGCCAGCCAGCACCGACCGCCGAGCTCTCGCCGTAAACCGTGCGAAGCTGAAGAGCGAAGAGAGACGGATATCGCGAGTCTCTACGTGCTCAGTAAGTCCAGAGTCGGTGGAAACCCCTGGCACCAGTCCGAGCGGCGGCACATTGCTCAGACCAAGAGGCTCAGTGGGAGGCGTGATGTAGCGAGCGGCATCGGTCGCGGCTGTCGCGGCGAACTGCGTGTCGATGAGTTGCCAAGACGCTGTGAAAGCCGAAAAAAAGGCTGCGAACATGAACAAAACCAAAGGAAGCGCCAGTGTCAATTCAATTGTGGAAATTCCTCGAGAAGAGTGCCGGCGGAATGATCGGTGCTCAAGCATCGTTAGCCCCTTTTTAAGATGAGAGTCAGTGAGTGCGGAAGGTCGGGGGGACAGGAACAATCCGCTGAAGAATTTCCGCGAATTCCGGAGGAGTCACCAATACTGATGCGTCAATACGACTACTCCCAGGCACAAGCATAGCCTGCCAATTGAGCCGGACTTTCGGTGATGGGGACATTCCCTCCGCGCCATCGAACGGGAATTCGTAGGCACCGGAATCCGGAGCAAGAGTGTCCCAATTCAGGAGATCCCAGCCGACCTCAGGCTGGTAATTCGGCGGCCCGGTCTCAGGGTGCTGGGGGTTTGCGTTGTAAACCAGCGCCTGGGCATAGCCGAGTACGCCGCCAGGGTTCGGCGTCGTGAAGTAGGGGGAGCCGAGCGCCTTATGCTCTGGCCTCTTGGCGAACGTTACCAGGCCGAACCGCTCATCCGCCAGCCGGGGGTCGGTGGTCCATGACTCGAAACCCTTGCCCGAAGGGGAAGGATCAGCCAAGACAAAGAGAGCACCATGGCGTAGCTCAAACTCTTGCGCTCTTGACGTGGTATGGAATTCGGTCCAGCCGCGGAACAGGGAGGCCGCCTTCGAGAAGATCAGAGGTGTAGTGAATGATAGGATTGGGCCACGATCGTAGACGACCCAGGGCCAGGAAGCGCGCACGGTCTGAGACCGTGCCATGGCGGTACGATGGTCAGCTTCCCCGGCCCGCGAAGACTCGGCAATGATGGGAAGAGTGGGGAGAGGCGGATCGATGGCCGCCACGACCCGACGACGCTCTGCGAGTGTCGAAGCTGTTTCCGCGGCAAGCAGCGGAGTCGCCAGCGTTGCATCCCACGCATAAGAGCGGGCGGCCGGCGCCACGAAGTCGAATAGTATCCGCTGGGCGGGCAGGCTGGCGCGGGCAATCAGTTCAAGAGTATCGAGTGCTTGCCACTCAGCGTAGATTACCAACTCCACGAGGTTGAGCGCAGCAACCAACGCCCTCCCGATCCAGGGAATGTGGCCAACTATCGCCTGCGTCGTATAGAGGACGACGAGCGCCTCCTTGAGGTTGATTTTCCCCTCGCCCACGGTGGCTGCAACGCGAAGAGGTTGTATCGCCTTCTGGTACGTGAGCGTCCAACCGCCGACTTGACGAGCGGCATTCGCGATAGCGCGGAGTCTAGCTACCGCCCAGTCATTGCGGCGGCGGTCGGCAACTGATAAGTCAGCACCGTCGACGTCTCGGCCACCAACCGCGGTATGGACAACCGTCATGGCGAGCGCCTCACCGCAAAGGTGATTACCGAGAGTGACCGCGTTCATTCCTCTAGCCAGAACCACACCGACTGAACGGGCCTCTTCCCTCGCTGCATCGTTGACTTCGATCTTCTCCGCGGTCACTGCCGCGCCATTCATCATAAGAATCAATAATATGCATAAAAACACCATAAGCACCAGCAGCGCAAATGTGAGGAATCCGCTGCGCCTTCGCCACTGCATGACCCTTGTCCTTTGGATTAGATCCATGATCTTACCTCGATATAAAATCGCGTGATCAATTCGCAGGTTCAATGTGACTGGTAGGCAATGCCAAGGGTACCGTCGTCATTGCGGGGCCGCTCCGCGCGGACGAATCCCTGGGAAACGATCGTGTATGTATAAAGCCCCGAGCCTCCCCAAGGGGCGGGATGGCCAATCAACCGGCCGAAGAGAGGAGTGAATGTCGGATGCTCGAACCGCACGGTCACGAGCAAGTCGATGTCCCAAGGAGAGCCGACGATCGCGCGAGGCTCAATGGTCACGGAAGTCGCAGCCGAGGCATATCGATGGGTCGTGAGGAAGTGACCTTCGCCGACCGGGCCATCAGGTGCGTAGCGTCGGTAAGCAGCGGCGAATGCCAAGGCTGCTTCTGGAAAGCCAGGATTTGTTCCGAGAACTCGCTTTGGGTTCCCCGAGCTATAGGGAATCATCGCCTGGATCGCCGAGAGCAGAACACGGCGTTCGCCCAACTCACGAGGCTCCGCTGGCCACCAGACCGACGCGGATGTTCGCGCCGCATAACCGGCGTAGGCCACCCCGAGCTTCGCCGAAAGTAGAAACGTCGTCTCCATCGCCGTGATCACAAGCAACATGAGAAATGGGATCGTGAGCATGACGCTCAGCGTGTAAGCCGCGCCTCGCTCGTCGGCTGCCAAACGCCACAGAGCCTTGGTCGCAATCACAACGTGGTCCTCAAATCAAAGAAGGGGCCATCCCGTCAGGGTCGCACGAAGGTGGTGGTAGAGAACACAACCCCGAAGCGCGATTTGCAGGAGCCCCACCGCCATGGTGAGGAGGACCGCTGCGCCAAGCACGACTTCCAATGTGACAGCCCCCCGGCGGTGCGCTCGGCTCATGGTCATGGCGTGAGTCCTTCGAGTTCGAGACAGAGCGCGGCAAGCGTACCGACCGCGAGGAAAGGCCCAAGCGGCAAGCTCCGTTGCCTCGAGTTCGCAAATCCGCAAAATAATCCTTGACCTTTTACTAGTCCGAGTGCGACCCCTGCGATCAGCGAGACAATGGCGAAGGCTGCGGCCGCAACAAACGCAAAGGTCAGGGCGGCGAGGAGTCTTTGCCAAGGGACAAGCGATCCAAGGCAGGCCACGAGCTTGACGTCGCCGCCACCAATGCCACCCGACCGGTAAACGACCAGAGCCGCGCCGAAAGTGCCAACGCCGCCAGCAAGGCAGCCTGCCGCCCCAAGGCCTCCGAGCGCCTCGACCACGTCAGGACAAGCTAGTCCTTTGGCAATGTCAGCACTCACGCTCAAACCCAAAGCCCAGAGGATTGCAGGATATGTGGACCAGTTTGGAATTTTGCGATAGAACGCATCGCTGACGGCGGAGGCCGCAAGCAAGAGCGCCAGCACGAGCCCTGTTACGGTACCCGAGTCACCCCAGCAGGCCCGCCAGGGTAGCCAGAATACGACTGGCGATGCCACCGCCCACCACCAGGCTTGCCGGGTCATGCCACCGCTTGAATCGAAATTCGCGTACGCCGCCATGATCTCGCTCTCCACGAATGGCCAGATCAGTAAGCAGATCCTTCGACAAGATGACGCCGCCCGGATGGCAACCTTGCAGAAAGCCGGGTGAAATTATCCACAGTGCTTTGAGTGGTTTCGAAAACAAAAGCGACCGACGAAGGGATCTTCCCCAACGACGGTCGCCACGAAACAAAATGTTTTGATTCGTTACTTTGCTCCGGAAATCGAACTATCGATCAGGGTGAACACATTGGTCACCACACTGACCAACTTGTCCTTCACGGACACGGAACCGCCATCGCTCCAGAAAACCTTGTAGGCGACGCCGAGCATGGTCGCTGCGACGGCCAGAATCATCACGGTTTCCAGAAACGAACCGTCCTCGTCATTATCTAGAGTTCGAACAGACGACGTAACAGCGTCTCTCAGTCGCAAAATTGATCTTCTCATATTCTGATGATTTCTCTCGGAGAATGCGATTGGACATAGGAGATTACCGCTACGTTAGCGGCCATCACATCTCGTTGCCCAATGCCTTGCCCTCCAAGAAAATGACGCCGGTTGTCACAGCGAGTTGCCCTCTACCCATCGGATTTCCGGGTGCCGAGTGGCACCGTGGATTGAAAATCGAGGTTCTGCAACTCAACGGCGCCGAGGAACCGCAGTGTCAACGCGACTATCGTGCGCAGCAAGTATCTTGGCGCTGTCATAAAAACGGGGAATTGCAGTCCAGGCACCGTCAGAGCTCTCGACATCAACATAGACGGGCGCGCCCGGATGCTCGCGGGTCCAACTCCAACTCCAGAGCATCCAGGCCGCGACAATGTCGCGAATCCACAGGGCGCGGGTTGTCTGCGGATCGCTTCGGAATGGCTCGACGGAAGAACCACTCCATCGCGCAAGAACATAAAAGTGCTCGCACGAATTGATGGAATAGGTAGCAAAGGGAAGTGGAACCCGCAAAGCGACCTCTCCTCCTTCAATCGACTCTCGGACACCCCAAAGCTCGGCGTCGAGATCGACACCGGCCTCTCCTGGGCGGTCAGGACGGTGGAAGGGAATCGATGGCACACACCAGTCACGGCTGTCGTCCTGGAGCGGCCGGACCGAAGTCTTGCAGCGCGTCGCCGTCCACGGTCCAAGAGGCGAGCTTTTGCCAAATTGAAGCTCAAGGACATCGGCACCGAGGTGCTCACGAAGGCGCTCGGTAAACTGCTCGGGGCGGATCATACGGTAGAACTGGCCACGGCGGAGCGTCGTACCAGCGACGCTCCAGCCAGCCGCAAGCCGACGCACGAGGAGCATGAGATCCTCACGAAAACCAAGAGAAGTCGGCCCACCGTCGCTATCGCGAAGATCGATGACCAAGGCCCCGCGAGCAGCATGACGACCAATCCATGCGAGGAATGGGAGGCGAACCCCTGCCGAGACCGAACCGCCAGCGCCGGGGGCCACAGAGCGGAACTCGCATCCACGACCATTGTCGAGAAAGCGGCGCCATTCGCCACCAAAGCCGGGGATCCGCAACAACCGAGGGTCATCCGGAGTTCCTGACCGCGGACTCCGATTGCGGTGTTCGTGAAAGTAAGCGGCCTCGTGCATAACAGACATGCCGTCGCCGCGTGCCTCCATAAGCACGGCGGCCTGAATGACGGCTTTCCACGAGTTTCCGTACTCCGCCCGGGCTCGCTCGTGGGCGTCGGCAGCGATCTCCCTCGAGAGCGCTCTTAGCGAACCGGATCGCGGGATCGGATCTTGCTTCCTATGCGGCCCGACGTCACCGAGGGCAAGCCTGTCGTCCAGTACAGCGCCCAAGATGTTTGGTTCATAGGCATGAATTATCTCATGAACATCATGAAGTTTTTTGTCGTCAGCGAATTCGTCAGGCTGGAGAGTCTTGAGCAGGCGGTCAACCATTTTGTGGACGGTATACCGGGTGTCTCTGATAACCCGCTGAGCTTCAGGCAGGCGAGGAGCTGCCCATTCTCGCCAGGAACGGATGACCGGCGCCGCGGCGTCGAGCATGGCAACGAGGGCGGCAGCGTCCCAGGCTTTGAACGGACCGAGGTCCGTCGAACGGACGGCTACCGCAACCCCGATTGCCTTTCCCTTCGATTTAACATTGGGCAGAGCGTAGCCAAGGCAGCGACGGTCGGTGCCTGCGGTCCGCGAAAGGGAAGCGCCGAGTTTGGGTGAGGGACTCGCGGGGAACCCTTCAGCCTCGAGACGGGACCTGGAATGTTGCGCAGAAACCCGGACTAACACCGCCCCCGGCCGGCCAGCGAGCACACCCGCGTAAGAAGACCGCTCACCGATCTTCAGAGGCGAGGGGATCAGGCTTCGGACCGGCCGAGTATCAGGGTCAAAAGGACCGAGGATTTTGCCGTCGCGGTGCTTGAGCGGAGCAGTCGCCGCGATAACATGAAGGTTGGTCTTGTCGTTCCAAGGCCGAGCGTAAAGAGTCAGTGCCTCCGCACGGAGGACGGTCTCGATCGCCTCGGCAACGGCATGCCACTGGTCAGTGAACGACCGGCATTGATGGATCGCCTTAAGAACCGCGTCGGCTGCAAGTCGGGGGTAGAGCCTGAGATACCCCTTCACCTGGTCGAAGATGGCCCGGCCCACCCGCTGCATACCAACATCATCAGGCAGAACCACATCGGCCTCTGGGGTGAAGGCATCGACCTGGACGATGATCCGGAACGGTCCCGCGCCGCCAGGAGCGGACAATTTCGGCGAGGTGACGAATCGAGATCTGACGGTTCCCATCGCATCGTGGACCGATTGATTGAGGTGACCGACGCCACAGCCAGACCGCCAGCACTCGGTCGTCCAATCCTCGGCTGTCACCATCCTGCCAAGCACACCGGCCTGGTCAAACTCCACGAGTTCGTATTCTGGTACTCCGTTGTTGAAACCGGTGCTCGCAAACCAAGAGAGAACTCGGTCGTCGAGGTCGGCATACCAAACGGAAAGATGAAGATTGTTCATGCCGCATTTGACGACACCGCGGGCCTCGAACTCTTCCTTGACATCCTCAAGCAGACTAGTCATGAAAGCATAAAGCCCCCAGCCGCCTGCACCAGGCCGCCAGAGGCAAGGAAAGGTCCTGGATTTGGTTCCCTCCTCCCCCAAAGCTTCGAGCTCGCGGAGTAGCGGAGTGAGGGTCACCTGGGCCTGCTCGCGCAGTCTTTCGACTGAAGCCGGGTGAAAGTGAGCGGGCAGACGAGACTCCTGGTTGATCGTCGCCAGGACTGGTGATCCAGGGGTATCTGGACTGTCGACCACGATCACTACCGTCTGCTCCGACTTCATGTCGTTTGAGCTGGTTCCGTAAAATGGGTCATTCCTGACATCGCCCGAGACGTACGACTGTCTCGTCCGACCGACTCGAGGGACAATCCCTAGGTCGTCGAGCCGGATATCGCAGCCCGGCTCCTCGACCGATGACTGGACGACGATAGGTTTGAGCGAGCCAGAGTCATTTGCGAGCGAAAGCCAATTCATCTCTGACCGGTGCCGCTGAGCCAGTTTAGCCACAGCCGTCTTAATCCTCCCGGCTGTCTCGCGGCGAGCCCGTTTCGTCTTCCGCCGAAGCTCCCGCTCAAGCACATCGGGAAAGATTCGCTTGTGCGGGTCGCCAAGAATGCGTTGTTCAAGATTCTTAGAGAGTCGGTCCAACTGATCTCGCGACTCATCCGTGAGGATTGTTTTGAACGCTTCTTTATGATGTGCGAGCGTCGCTTGAAACTGAACGAAACGAGCTCTTACACTCTCCGCATCCAAATCTCCCGAAACATTAACACTGTCACTGTTCGGCGAGAGTGAAGACACCCTCCCAGCCGCGTCAGCGGCCATACAATCGTCTCGCTCCAACATGGAAGGTTACCCCTGCCACTTTGAGATATATTTGTATTCTAAGTCAGTGGCGACTTTCGGTTCCACAGCTCCACCCGTGAGGGTACGTCGGCGGGTGTTACTGGGCGAGTCTGACACGGCTAACTAAACAGGGGGCGGTGGCAGGTCGTCCGAATTGAGGTGGCTAAGTGAATCTCGCATTTCTTTGCGGGCTGCATGCAACCGACTCTTGACCGTCCCGGGCAAGATCTTGTGCCGAACACCAATCTCTTCGTGGGTCAGCCCCTCGAGGTGAGAAGTGACAATCTCACTCTGTCCCGCTTTTAGACGGCCAACGGTCTGGCGGACGAGATATCCCTCCTCTTCTCGCATCGACCGCTTTTCCGGATTGATGTCAGGATGACGATCCTGTCCATCATAAGAGGTAGGCATGGGCTGTGGATGTGCCACATGCTTACGTCGTCGAAGAATATCCGTTGCTCGATTTCTACATGCCGTCCTGAAATAGCTCCAGCGTGACTCCACGGCGAATTTGCATTCACAAAGGAGAGCGTACGCGACATCCTGAATAACGTCTTCGGCATCTTGCTTGCAGCCGAGCATTCCGATCAAAAAACCCTTGAACTGGTCATCATACACGGCCTTCGTCACAAGATCGCCAACATCTTTGGGTGTGATCTCGCCACTTTCATTAGTGCGCGGAAACTCCAAGGCGGGGTGTGCCCCTTGGCTGCTTTCTTGGAAATCCTTTTCTGAATCGGGATTGCCACCTCCGGGTGGACTCATACCGAGGCCTCCCTAATGGGACTGGATGGATCCCTGACCCTCAAGACCCGACAGAGTGCATGAATGCATCAAGTCCAAGCAAGGAGAGGAACTCGGCGAATTCTGCGAGTGGGTCTGGAATCAAGGCGATTGAGGAACGGGTAAGGTTCAAAAAAATTTTTGTCGCAAGCAACTCTAGCGTTTCGGAGCAACGTCTCTAAAGAGAGCGCTAGCCCGTCCAATGTGGTCATCAAACCCAAATCGAACAGGTTCGTCGGCAAAGGTGGGAAGCTGACCGGTCGGCCGAAGGGCGCCGAGAAGTCGGCGGTTGTCATCACGCCCTTCGGCCTCGAAGCGGAAGAGGTCGCGGATGTTGTAGTCGCCCGAGGGGGTTAGACCGTCGATCTCACTAATCGAGGTGACCCGCCGGCCGCCGTCGAGAGTGTCACGGCGGAGGCAAACCACGAGTTTCATCGCCTTGGAAACTTGATCGCGCACCTGCGCGGCCGGGAGCATGACGTCTCCCAGCAGGCAGAGGGTTTCCAGCCGAAGGGCTGCTTCCCTTGGACCCTCAGCGTGCCAAGTCGCAAGAGTGCCAGCGTGACCGGCCAGCGCGGCTTGCACCATGTCGAGGGCTTCGCCTCGTCGACATTCGCCGATGATGATCCGATCGGGCCTCATCCGAAGTGCGTCCACGAAGAGATCACGAATCGTCTTGCCTCCGAGCCCATTCGGACCTGGGGGGCGCGTTTCCAGCGGAACCGCTCGGGGCGACTTCAGACGGATCTCACTAGCGTCCTCTAGCACCAAAACCCGTTCGGTCTCTGGAATTACTGCTGCCAAGGCACCAAGTAGCGACGTCTTGCCGCTACCGGCGGCACCGCAGGTGGCGATCGACTTGTGCAATAGCACAGCGATCTTGAGAAAGTCAGCGGCTTCACCCGTCAGGCCGCCAAACCCAACAAGCTCTTCGAGAGAATAAGGTTCCGCGGGGAACTTGCGGATCGAGACACAGATCCCCGGCCTGGCACACGGCGGAATGATTACATGCACTCGCTCGCCGGTAGGAAGACGGGCATCAAGTGAGGGATGGTCCGCATCAAGAGGACGATCGACAAACTCGGAGATGTTGACAACAGCGGAGTAGAGATGAGCCTCGCTGGCAAACGCCACGCCAGCGGCATGGCACAGGACGCCCTTTCTCTCAAAGTCAACTCGCCCAGGACCGTTGATGAGAATTTCGGTGACCGAATCGTCATCAAGAAGATGGATAATAGGGGCAAGAAAATGGCGGATGGACCGTTTGAAGGTCTCGGCTGAGGGCAAGCGGTCACCCTCCGGCTCGCAGGTCTGAGAACGCGACAACCCGGCGAGCGCGGGGGCGCAGACCGTAGCCGAACTTGCTACCGGTCTACCCATAAGACGCCCGAGATTCCTTAAGGTTGCCCCCCTCGTCCATGAATTCGGGGTTCATTTCCCCTCTCCTGATCCTGGGAACGCTGTTTCACAGCCTCGACCACCTTTCGTCGGCAATCGGCGCAGGCTGCGAGATGTCTCAAGGCGATGGTGCGCTTGCCGTGGCGAAGTCCTCCTGCCCTGGCCAGAGCCTCGATCTGGGAGTCGCCCAAGTGTCCGACCACTGGAGATGGGGGCGACACAGCCTGGAGCATCCGCCCAATGACCTGGTCTGAAAGATCCGAATTTCGGCTGATGTTGAGATGTGATCGTTTAACTGGCACGGTTCGACCTCGTCGTGATGGCCACGGCGGTCCCGGCTTCGACCGGGGCTGGTGCAGCACTGTTAACAACCTTATAGGACATGAAACGGGGTCCGTCTCTATGAAAGATCCAATGTTGTTGGGACGCCATCACAGTACGAGGGTTTCTAAGATAGTAGGCGTTCCTCCCTGGCACGTGAACATTGCTTTTTCGTTGCAATTGGCAGACCGGCGCGGCGTCAAGTTGGTAGTACGCGTATTAGCGGACGGTCGTTTCTCGGTCTGATGCGGTCCTCGCGCCGATTTGGGGGAGTTGAATGTCAACGGTGGACAAAGCACTCGCGCATGTGTCCGATCAGCTTCACCGGTTCAACTATGGGCTCTATGAGCCAATTGCCGAAGGACCGCAAGCGATTATCTATCGAGTGGTCGATTTCAACGTTGGCCGAGAACTGGCCCTGAAGCTATTTCGCCCCGGAGTATTCTACGACCCGGACGTCGAAGAGGCGTTTTGGGAGGGTCAGAAACAGCGTATCGCGATGCCGCATCCGCGACTCATGACAGTTGCGCAAATCGACACAAAAGCGCGATGGATAATGACAGAGCTTGCCTCACGGAGCCTCGAGCCGAAACCGGGAGAGCGGCCGCCAGCCATCGACCGCGCCCGGACCCTAATCTGGGAAGCGTGCGAAGGTCTTGCATACCTTCACGACGCGGGCCGGATCCACGGTGGCGCGAGACTGTCGAACCTCATGCTCGACCGCGACCTACGCCTGAAGGTGGACGGGGCGCTGGCACTACCTGTTGACGAGCGATCACGGACGGTCGCCGCCGGTAATCTTCAAGTCATCGCTCAGCGAATCGCCCGTAAAGAGAACGAAACAGTCCCCGACCTCGCTATAGCTTGTCATGCCCCTGAGTTGCACAATCCCGGCCTCGGGCCAGTCGGCCCGCAAAGTGACGTCTACACAATCGGGTTTTCGTTCCTTTGGTGGATCGTCGGCCCAAAGTTCCTCAAACTGGTTCCCGGTGTGATCGATTCGGGCGATCCTTACCTCGCGTGGGTTCGATGGCATCGCTCCACCGCGCAACTTCCCCCTGCTACCGAGTTGATCTCCGATATCCCCGAAGACCTCGCACTCACTCTCGACCGAATGACCCGCAAGCGGGTTGACGAACGGTTTGCCGATGCCAGTCAGGCCCTGGCCTTCCTGCGACAACACGGTGGAGAGCCTAAGACCGGGCGTAGGAAGGCGAAAACGTCGAAAGCCAACGTCACGCAGACAATGGGAGCCCCCGCAATAGCCAAGGCGCCCTCTTACAGGTCAGGATCCCTCGGAGAGCCGATCCACCTCAACCGCCGTCAGATGGATATTTTCTCGGAGAGTCACACAGCGCGGGACGACTCAAATGATTGGCGAGATCGACTCCGCGACCTTGCAGAAGATCATCCCAAAGCCGTCCGGTTGGTAGGAGGCTTTGTGACACTTCTAGTGTTGCTTGTGATGCTTGGCATGATCTTTGGTGACGGCGGCGAGCGCATCGTCGAAGTCACGACCAACATCCCAGGCGCCGACGTGATCCGCAATGGACGCCCAACCGGACTACAGACCCCGGCATCTCTCAAGCTCGCGCCCGGTGCGTACTCAATCGCCTTCGAATTGAAGGGCTACCGTCGAACCTCTGACGACCGCGTCGAAGTACCGGCTGGGGTCGGCCCTCTAAGGCTCAAGCCTTACACCCTTGAGCTTGTGACACGCATGACCCGCTTCGACACAATGCCCACGGGTGCCTCGGCAAAATTTGACGATAAGGGGCCCGCAGCAAGCACCCCGGCGTTCGTCTCACTCGCGCCGGGTAGGCGCAAACTTCGGCTCGAGAAACCCGGCTTTCACTCCCGAACGCTGGAGGTCGACTGCCCAGAGGGAGACGGCGTACTCGAACTCGGCACCTTCTCGCTCGTTCCCAAGGAGCGGACTGTGCGGCTCATCGCCGATCCAACCGAAGCTCTGCTCGCGATCGATGGCAAAGAGTTGGGGGCAACGTCACCCGCCGAGGAACCACTGACCGTCGGAGCGCATAGGCTCTCGGCCCACTTGAACGGCTTTATTGCGCAAGAAATGACCATAACAGTCGAACCCGGAGACGATGTGCAGATCGCCCCGATTATGCGCCTTGCACCCGTCAAGCAGTCCATAGGAGTCCGCGTGACGTCGGATCCAGGAAGTGTGATGGTAACAGTCAAGCGAACCGGCGCCAGCAGTCCCGAACACTCGCTTGTCACTCCCGGTGAAGTCAAGCTCGACCCATCGAGCAGTTGGATTTTCACGGCCGTCTTGCCGGGTCGACGCCCGATGATTCGTGAGGTCACGCCAGGTTCGACTGAGACGGTCCACTTCGACCTAAATCCTCCAAAGGTAATCCGCCTGAAGTGCGGGGTTGAGCTGGCTTGGATCCCAGAGGGCGAATTTCAGATGGGCCGCGATGCGCCGCCTGTTCCCAAGCCTCGCCGTCGTGAGCCTTCAGGCTTGACGAGCGGTGGAACGCCGGTACTTCCGTTGGGAACTTTAAGCCCGACTAACATACCAACCACAAATCGATATACAAATAACATCAATTTCAAAATCCGTTCCTCGGACGAAAATGGCCGCGATGAGTCACCAAGACACACCGTACGACTCCAGGGATACTACGTAATGCGAACGGAAGTCACACAGGGGTTGTATTTCGAGATGATGGGGGAAAACCCAAGCAGGTTCCGGCCAGGGGTGGTGGCCGGTCTTGGTGACACTCGCTTGCATCCTGTAGAACGGGTGAGTTATTACCAAGCGGAAGAGTTCGCCCGTCGACTGGAGCGGGCTGAGGGACTCCCTCGCGGAAGTCTGCGAGTCCCCTCCGAGGCTCAGTGGGAACGGGCCGCAACATTGAGGGACAACAAACACGGAGCCGTCCTAATCTCCTCGGACGAAATTCGCAAGCAGGCCTGGCTTGCTGGCAACTCCGGAGGCAAGACTCGTCCTGTTGGCCGGCTCGACCGCGATTACAGTGGTTGTCACGACTTTTTCGGGAACGTGGAAGAGTGGACCGCTGATTGGTATCAGCCCGACTACTATGCCGAAAGCCCAATCGACGAGCCCGAGGGACCGACTCCAACGGCCAATACCCGCAGAAAAGTGATTCGTGGAGGTTCGTATGCGACACCCAACGCTTCGCTCCGGGCCACTGCTCGGCGTTCTTGCGCCCCCGAAGATGGGAAGCCAACGATCGGCTTCCGCCTCGTGCTGGTTCCCGGCAGCGACTACTATGAAGGCCTAGCCGTCGGATCCACTATCGCTCGCTAGAAATCACAAGGTCCATATTTGTTATTTTAAAATAAATAAATATTTTCATATTTATATTTCTAGGGCGAATCTATAAGCCGCGATATGCCAACCCCGGTCTGTGCTTCGTTACGGTTGCTCGATGCCCCCTGATCTGGCCCATTGTCTTGTTAATGCACGGAACAGGCCTCTTTGATTTCGCTTTTATCGCGATCCACTCCTCACTTATATTATTAAAATCAATATATTAACATTTTTATTTCCAAAGAAATCGACACCTTGTTGAGATCTCGCCAAGTCCCTCCACCTGTTGGGATTGACGAACGGGTTTCCGCTCTACGGCAACCTTGCGAAGATCTCGAACCCAGACGAGTCCGCCTCGTCGAAAGAGACACATCCTCTGCGTTAAAGAATTGTTGGACCAGACAAGCTCTAGGGATTATTCTGTCAGCAGCATCGGTGAAAAACGCGAGATCGAGTCGACAATCGCGATCGGGAGGTGGTGTCATGGAAAACGAGCGGGATAATGTGCCGCATTCCATCAGCCATCGCCAGGGAGCCCATGGCTGGCAGCCTCGGGCGAACGATTTGATTCGCGTGGGTTCGTCGACTCGCCGATGGTTCTTGCGGGCGGGGTTGTCGGGGATCGCCGGTCTTTCGGCGGGGCAGTTACTGGGGCTCCAGGCTCGGGCGGCGCTGCCTGGGAAGAGTCGTGAGCCGAAGTCGGTGATCTTGTTCTGGCTCTCGGGTGGGCCGAGCCATCTGGACATGTGGGATCCCAAGCCTGACGCCCCTTCCGAGATCCGGGGGCCGTTCGGAACGATCGCCACGAATGTTCCGGGGGTCCGCTTTTGCGAGCATCTGCCGCGACAGGCGGCGATCATGGACAAGCTGACCGTGATTCGCTCGATGGATTGCTCGGCGAGCAACCACACCCCGATCACGCTTCAGGCGGGCAACCCCCTGGCCCGACGAACCGACGACGGCCGAGACGGCGGCGGTTACCCCTCGATGGGGTCGGTCGCGGCCAAATTTCGTGGGTCCAACGATCCGGGGATGCCCGCATTCGTCGGCCTGGCCGACAGTTGGGTGTCCGACATCTGGGGCGCCGGGCATATGGGATCGGCGTTCGAGCCGGTCAAAGGAAGTGAGCTGGCCGGTCGGTTCCGGTTGCCCAAGGGGGTTAACCTCGATCGACTCGCGGGGCGCGAGGCGCTTCGCCAGCAGTTCGACCAGCTTCGTTCCGACCTCGATACCGGCGGGGGCATCGAGCTCGTCGACCGCTACACGCGACAGGCCATGGATATGGTGCGCTCGGGGCGGGCCCAGCGGGCGTTCGATCTCGAGAAGGAAGACCCGCGGCTTCGCGACGCCTATGGGCGTGGGAGCCTGGGAACCCAGGCCCTCTTAGCTCGCAGGCTGGTGGAGGCGGGAGTCACCTACGTCGTGGTCAGCGGGGCCTGGGGCTACTTCGACCACCACGGCGACAACGTCGTCTGGAAGGGGATCGAGAAAGGTCTCAAACCGATCCTGCCCAGCGTGGATCAGGCTCTCGCCACCTTGGTTCTCGACCTCGAAGCACGTGGACTGCTCGACCAGACCCTGATCGTCATGATGGGAGAATTCGGCCGGTCCCCCACGATCAATCGCGAAGCAGGCCGCGAGCATTGGGCCAACGTGATGTCGATGGTTCTCGCGGGGGGAGGACTGCGCCACGGACAGGTTATCGGAGCAACCGACCGTAAGGGGGATTCGATCCTGGAACGAAAAGTCACCCCCCAGGATCTCGCCGCCACCGTCTTCACTCACCTTGGCATTGACCCCGAAGCTCATTGGGTGAGTGCGCAGGGACGTCCCACCCCGATCGTGGTTGAAGGTGGCCGCCCCATCGCCGAACTCCTGTAAGCCCCAAGGATAAACCTCCGTTCGGCTCCGCGCGCGCCCCTTCAACAACATCTCGCCAATCGACCAAAGTCCAGAGTCGACAGTCGGTTCGGTGAAGGCGAGCCGGCGCGCACACGAGAAATGTGGTAACAATTCGGTCCCATTTCCGAATTCCCTACTAGGGAGATCTCGTCGATGACACCACCCCCGCTCCCCCTCAAGGCCAACGACGACTGGCTCCAAGGGACATTCTTATGGACACTCTCGAGGACCCGGAATACCGAGAATCTAGCTGGAGCAACTCGCTGAAGCAGTTGTTGATGACGGTCTTTGGGATAGGCATCCTGATCGTCATGATTGCCTCGCAGATGGAGCCCAAAGGGAACTCCCGCTCCGATAATTCCTGGCTCACCCCGGATTCCGAAGTGGCTCCGCCGTCATCGATCTGGTCGATTGCTCTCTCGCCTCTTGAGACGGACATCGCCTACTCCACGATCGAGGGGGATGTTTGGCTCAAGAGCATGGCCTCCGGACGCGTGGATTGCCTGAAACGGGGTAAGCCCGGCATGGCGCGATCGGTGGCGTTTTCACCCGACGGCCGCGTGCTGGCTGCCGTCGGTCGCGAGGCCTCGGTCTGGTTCTGGGATCTGCGAAGAGGAACCGAGCTCCCTCGCCTGCAGTTCACTGGCGAGATGGTCAAGAGCATCGCCTTCGCCCCCAAGGGTTCCATGCTCGCGGTGGGGCACGCGCGAGAGCGAGGGGGGCGAGGAACCATAACAGTCTGCGACTGGACCACGCGCCAGCGCCTTTTCGATCTCGGCCAGCATCCAGGGTCCATCAATTTCCTGGCGTTCTCGCACGACTGCAAGCGCCTTGCGGCGGGAGATTCCGAAGGGTTCATCAAGATCTGGGACCTGACTACCGGAATCGAACAGAGGAGTTTTCAAGCGGCGAAGACTGGGATCAATGCCCTGGCCTTTTCCCCCGACGGCGCCTGGCTCGCGGCGTCCGCCGCCTTGACCAATGAGCTGTTGATCTGGGATGCCGGCAAGTTCGAGACGAGCCCCTCCATGGTGGCTCCCGCGCCGGCGATTTCGAGCTTCGCCTTCGCTCCTCAGGGACAAACCGTGGCGATCGTCCAGGGAGACGGAGCGACCTCGCTCTGGGACATGGCCTCGAAACGTATCGTCGCCAGGACCGAGGGGCAGGGACGGTCTCTCTATTGCGTGGCCTTCACCTTCGACGGACAATTCTTCATTACAGGCGGGGCCAACGGATCGCTGCAAACCTGGAGCCTGGCAAAAATGGTCCAGAGACAACCCTCGGCCCAGGGCAGTTGAGCTTTGATGCTCGCGTCGAATTCAACGTCAAATCTGTACTCTTTTCTTCTCACCACCTTTAAACATGGAGACCTTTCCATGAGCTCGCCGCATAGACCCTCAAGCCGCCGAGCCTTCTTGAGCACGATCGCCCTTGGCACGGCGGCCTTCACGACGCGTGGTGCGTTTGCTGAAGAGTTGCTGCGAACACCGAGCCAGACGGAAGGTCCGTTCTACCCCAATAAGCTCCCCCTCGACACCGATAACGACCTGATTATCGTCAACGATGCGCTCACCCCGGCCGTGGGAGAAATCACCCACCTGTCCGGGCGCCTGCTCGACCATAACGGTAATCCCCTGCGCAACGTTCTCATGGAGATTTGGCAGGTTGATAACGACGGGGCTTATATCCACACAGGGGATCCCCATCACTCCAAACGCGACAAGAACTTCCAAGGATATGGCCGATTCCTGACGGGATCGAACGGCGAGTACTACTTCCGCACGATCAAGCCGGTTCCCTACACCGGGCGAACGCCCCACATTCACGTCAAGCTGCGTAAAAACAGCAAGGAGCTGTTGACCACGCAGTTCTATATCAAAGGCCATCCTGAGAACGAAAAGGATGGCATCTATCGGCAGCTCAACGCGAAGGAACGCGAAGCCGTGACCGCGAATTTCTCCCCCTTGCCCGGCTCTCGCGTCGGCGAGCTCGCCACGCGGATCGACGTGGTGCTCGGCTTCACGCCCGAGGCCTGAAATCAAAGGGGCAAGGCCATGAAAAAAGCCCCGGCGACCACCTCTCCCAAGGTGATCGTCGGGGCTGGAGAGCAGACGTCCGCTTCAGGAGGGAGCGGATGTCCGGGATCGTACGAATCGCTTCGAAATCGGTCAATCCGAATTCGCAAGACTCTGCTGATCGGTCAACCGCCGGCGATCAGGACACGGCAGGAGTTTCGGGCGCAATGCGGCGAGCCACTTCAGCCGCAACGGCTGACGTGAAGCTGTCCGTCGACTCTTCTCCCCCAAGATCACGGGTGCGGGTGCCGTGGCGGAGAAGGTCCAGAGTCGCCGTTCGCACGGTGCGGCCCAGGTCGGTCTCGCCGATCTGGTAGAGCAACAACGAGAGAGCCAGAAAAATCGCGGTCGGATTCGCGAGATTCTTGCCGGCGATGTCGGGCGCCGTACCGTGGGCGGCGTCAAAAAGCGCAACCCGAACCACGGCGGCCGCGTCGAAGGCAAGGTTGGCGCTCGCGCCGATGCCAAGCGAACCAGCCAGACCGCACGCCATGTCCGAGAGGAAATCACCGTACTCGTTGAGCACGAGCACGATCTGGAATTTCTCGGGGGTCATGATCACCTTCCCGAGAAGTGCATCGAAGAGCTCGATATTGTGGGGCACCTCGGGAAACTGGCCGGCCACTTCCTTCGCGACCCGCTCGAAGAGACCGTCGGTCGCCTTCTGGATGGTATACTTGGACGCGCTCGTGACGCGCTTGTTGCCCGTGCGCCGGGCGAGATTGAAGGCGTAGCGCGCGGCTTCGAGCACGGGGCGCCGCTCCACGATGCGCAGGCTGACCGCACCGTCTTCGCCGATGAGCCGTCCCGGATCGTCGTAGGTTCCCCCGGTCGCAATCCGCACGATGTCGAGATCGAGTTCGCGGCGGAAGTTCGTGGGAACGCCCGGGATCGTGTAAACAGGACGGTGGATCACCGAGAGGTCGAGCCGGCGTCTGAGAATGGCATTGGGGCTTTCTTCAGCCGTCACGGTGGGATGTTTGAGGGCCACGCGGGTCGCGGTGATCGACTCGACGGCTTCGTCGTAGATCTTCATTCCCCGGCGGCGCCGGTTTTCCAGGGTCAGGTCGATGGGGAGAAAATCGAGCTGGATCGGCAGCGACTCGCAAAGCGTATGCACAGCGCGTGAGAGTTCGGGGCCAATCCCATCCCCTAGTAACTCGGTGACCTGATACGTCGGACGCATGAGCAGAAGGGTCCTTCGGGTTCGATCCGCTCCCAGCCCTCCTTGTGAGGGCCGTCGGGATCAAGACGGGGCGGGGACACTGATTGTATGGATCGGCGCCAAATGCCGTCAAACGCGTCACGAACCGTCAAACCCTCGCAAATCCTCAAGCTGCCTGGTTCTTGGCGCTTTGCGACGTAAAAGAACGCAGGTTATATTGAGATATCCTGCGCCGGTGCGCCTTCGGGTGCTGTCCCCATCGGTGATTTCGTCACCTTGCCGGCGTGGCGCGAAGCAATCTTTTGAAATTTCCCGCAAGCAGGCAGGAGAGGTGGTTCGATGTCTACCGCCGGGAAAGTCCTCGTAGTGCTGTTTCTCTTGGTCCTGCCCGTCTGGATCATCTTGGTCTCGGCAGTCGCCAACCTCAATTCCGAGTGGACCCAGGCTCTGGCCAGGCTCGAAAAACAGGTGAGCGATCTCGAACCGCAAGTTGCCGCGAACGAGAAGAAGATCCTGAAACTTCAGGACGAGATCGCGTTGGCTCAAGACTCCGCAGATGCCGAGCAAACCTTGCTCCGAGCCAAGATCGCTGAAGTCGAGCGCGGCAAAGCCGAGATGACCCAAATCCAGACCGCTGTGGCCAACCAGCTCGATGCGCTCAAAGTGGCCGTCGAGTCTGCGAAAACCGCAAGCACCCAACGCAAACAACAGCTTGATACCGAAACCGCCGCGAAAGACGCTGCGGTCGAGTCGGTCAAGAAGCTCGACACCGAAAACGCTCAACTGCTCCAGACCTTGCTGAATCTCCGCAACGAGTTCAAGCAAATCCTGGAACAAAACCGCCAACTCGTGGGAACCCCTCCCCCTGCCTCGGGACGGACGCTGAGAACCCGCCCCGCGTCCTTCACTCGTTGAGCCACCAGCCAAGTCTCATCCTGGCGAACCAAACTCCCGCCTCAAGCGGGAGTTTGTTTTTGGTGAGCGTGCATATCGCAATTGGCAATCCCGCGACAGGGGGCACCCTTCGGACCATTCTCAGGCACGAACCCGTAGAGATGCGCCGATAGGTTCAATTGCCGATTCTTCAGAACGCCCCAATCACCTCCAACGGCAGCGGCGACCATTCCGGCGGCTGTTTCCGGCGCGGAAAGCCTGCGGCCTCTTTCTATCCATCCGCTGCGACTGTCCAATGGTTCGTGGAACCGGCGGCGCACTATGACACGAACTGGAAATTTGCCCGTTCAACCCATGGCAAGAATCGGGTATAGCAAGTCCCGGCAAGATCCGGCTCTTGAGAGTCGAAGCGTTACGTCCGGAGGATAACTTCTCCTCTCCACTCTCAACAGGAGCCGCCGAACCTGCCACGGGCTGACGGAAGACCTTGCATCAGCGGAGATATCCCCTTGCTGTCGAGACTTCCGACGCAACTCGAGCCGCGTTTACTTTCGGCCTACGTTTTTTCTTCACGATTTCCTCGCGTTTCCCATTGATTTTTCACGCTCGTACTTGCTAGCATGCAAGTTCGTTTCTCAAGGAAAGTTCCACCTCGTCCCTCAGGGGAGGAGAACGCCACGAGATGACTGATTTCGCCCTGAGAAGCAAAATGTGGGATTCCCCGCAAGGGTGGGTAGGAATTGCCGCCAACGCGGGTTCGGGGCGAGGAAGCAGTCGCAAGCATGTCGACCGCTTGGTCGTCGAGCTCGAGCGCCACGGGTTGGCGACACGCGTTGCCTGGACCTTGGCCGAGCGTTCCGCCATTGTGGCGCAATCGAAGAGTGATCCGGCTTGCCGCTGTTTGGTCGCGGCGGGGGGCGATGGAACGGTTGCGGCTCTGGTCAACGAGCGGCCGTCCGTCCCCATCACCGTCCTGCCCTCCGGGACCGAGAACCTTTTCGCTCGCCATTTCGGCTTGAGCCGTGACCCCAAGCGGCTCGCCACGACTATTGCCGAGGGGCGCGTCGCACGCATCGACCTGGGAGACACGGGGTCCCGCCGCTTCACATTGATGGCGGGAATCGGCTTTGACGCTGACGTGGTCACACGCCACCACCACGCGCGAATCAACCAATCCGGAATTCCACGTCCAACAAATCGAAGCGCTTACGTCGAGCCCGTGCTCCGTTCCAGCTTCCAGTACCGCTTCCCCACCTTGACGCTCCAGATCGCCGACATAGGGGCCGAAGAGACTCTCGTGGGAGCCACGGCCTTCTTGTTCAACCTTCCGCGTTACGCGCTGGGGCTTCCCTTCGCCCCGACCGCCCGTGGGGATGACGGTTGGCTTGACCTCGTCGTCTTCCGCGATGCCGGCCCTCTTCGCGCTCTGCGCTACCTTTGGATGGTGGTCAGAGGCATCCACGTGGACCGTCCCGGCATTTATCACCGCAAGGTGAGGCGCGTCGTCATCTCCTCGGCCGAGTCGGTCCCCGTCCAGCTCGATGGCGACCCTGGCGGCTACATCGCCTCAGACGCCACATCTGCCGGCAAATGGACCATCGAGGTCCTCCCCGACGCCATCGATATCCTGGTGCCTTGCGCCTAGGCTCTGTCTGGAAAACCCTGATTTGCGTGGTCGGAGTCGCCAGAAAATCGGCCGACATGGTCTCGGGAATTCCCGCTCATCCTGCGAGAACGCTACGCCTCTGCAATAGGCTGCGACGTGGTTTTGACCCCGGACGGCGTTGAAGGCGTTTGTAACCGAGTTTTTCACTCAAGGGTACCATGTCGTAGAATTGGATGGCGCCAGGGTAGTGTAAACACTCGTGCGCCTAACAAGATTGGCAAGATGAAGTCTCCGTGGTAAAACACCGCGAAGGAATGGTGTTTATGACGGTAAATCTATCAAAAAATACAGAAGAATCGATCCGTGCCGTGATGCGCAGCGGCCATTTTGCTTCACCCGAGGAAGTAGTTGCCGAGGCCATACGTTTGTTACAGCGTGAGATGAGTCAGAGGCAAATGCAGACCGAACGGCCACTCAACGCGAACCCATCGTCTCCCGATCCTATTTGGGGGCTGATGCGTAACGACGCGGAACTCATGGACGAGATTGTTGCCGAGGCCTACCGCCAGAGGCAGGTCGAGAGTTGGCGGGAATTTGACCTTTGAACAAAGCTCTCCTCGACACCGACATCTTCTCGGAAATTACCAAAGGCATAAATCCGACCGTTGCTATCCACGCAAATGCCTACCGGACGGCATTTCACCGGTACACCATCTCCACTGTCACTTTCATGGAAGTGGTCCGGGGTTACCAGAAGCGACTGGCCTCGCGGCAATTGCAAACCTTCCTTGCCGCCATTTCCTTTGAAGAAGTGATTTTCTTTGACCAAAACGCCGCCGAAGTGGCAGGGCACATCGCGGGCGAATTGGAGCGTACCGGCAGACCTATTGGGCTGGCGGATACCATGATCGCCGCTATTGAGCTCACCCACAATCTTGAGCTCGTCACAGGCAATACCGCTCACTTCTTGCGTGTTCAACAACTCGGATACCCGCTCGTGCTCGTAAACTGGCGGATCTGACCGCAAAGGGGGCCTCCATGCGAGGCTTTGGCTTCCTTGGATCACAAGTAGAACACTCAGCCGTCGGTAAGACAGGCAGCCGTCTTCGCCGGTCTTGAACGACTGTTGCCGAGGCCGAGACTTCGGGTCGTCAGCCGGAAGCTGAATCGGTAAAATCCGCCCAACTTGCTGGATCTGTCGAAAAATGCAGGGATCCGGAATCGCCGGAGCCTCCAACGGAAGGGAGGGTGCACATGTCCGTTCAGAACCCCGTTTCTATCGGTGCGACCACGATCGGACAGGGGCGCCCCTTGGCCTTGATTTGCGGACCCTGTGTGATGGAGCCCAACGACCTGACGCTCGTCATCGCGCGTCGGCTGGTTGAGATCTGCGAGCCCCTTGGGGTTCCCTTGATCTTCAAGGCCTCGTTCGACAAGGCCAACCGAACCTCCAAGTCGAGCTATCGAGGCCCAGGAATGGAGGGGGGCCTCAAAGTCTTTGAGCGCGTGAAGGCCGAAACCGGCCTGCCGGTGACGACCGACGTACACGAGAGCCACCAGGCGGCCCCTATCGCCCAGGTTGTCGACCTCCTCCAGATTCCCGCGTTTCTCGCCCGCCAAACCGACCTGCTCGAAGCCGCGGCCCAGACGGGGCGCCCGCTCAACGTGAAAAAAGGGCAGTTCATGGCCCCTTGGGACATGACTAATGTGGTCGCCAAGGTGACCTCATTGAGCCAGGCAGGCATCTTGCTCACGGAGCGCGGCACGACCTTCGGCTACGGCAGGCTCGTCAACGACTTCCGCGCGATCCCGCAAATGCAGGCCACGGGCGCGCCCGTCGTCTTCGATGCCACCCACTCCGTCCAGCTCCCGAGCGCGGGAGCCGGTGGCACTGTGACCTCGGGAGAGCGCGAGATGGTCCCCTACCTCGCCAAGGCCGCCGTCGCCGCGGGGTGCGATGCCCTTTTCCTCGAGGTTCATCCTTGCCCCGAAGAGGCACTCTCCGACGGCCCGAATGCCCTCAGACTCGACGACCTCTCCCATCTCCTCCAAGTCTGTTTACGGATTCGCGAGGCGATCGCAACCGAGCCAACCAAAACCTCTCAGAAATGATCGCAAACGTGAAGAACGCATAAATTGGCGCTAGGCGCCCAAAAAATCGGTCGAACCGGCCTCGTTCTCGCACCGTATCAGAGAAAATCACCGGCAAGATCGGCAATGGACTCGCCGCGCCCGCGTCGACTCCGCAAAATGGTGGGTGCCAGAGTTTCTGGCCACGGTGACGTCCTGCCCTTGCTCGCGTTCCTAGTCCGTGTCCGTTCGAACCCGTCAGGGTCGTGATTCACCGTCGAGCGACCTCATCAGGCATTATTCTCCCGACGGATCTTCAGGAGTGCTCCTTTGAAACGGCGCGTCCTCCCCTGCTTTATCTTCCTTGGCCTTGCCTCTCTGTTGGCCGGCTGTGATTACGGATCGACCGCTCCTCCCCCCCTCCCCAGTTCCTACTCCTCGGACACAACGCCCAGCGCGGGGGTCGGGCAGGACCAGACATCCTCAGCAGCAAACACCTCGGCGCTGAGCACGACGGATCCGGACATGAAGCCGGTGATCCTCGAAAGCGTTATCAACTTGATCCAGACCGCGGCACTCAAGCCCGGCGGAGCTAACTTCGAGCAGGCGACGTCCAAGCTGAACAGCTATTTCGACGGCACGTCCCCCTTGGAGTATCAGCTCAGCAGCGCATCGCGCGAGTTCATCGTGAAGCAATTCCCTCAGGAGTCGCTCAAAGTTTTCGAGCATCCCGCGTTTGAGCTGCCCGACGCGCGCCACCTCGAAGACTGCATGCTTTACCACGGTATCGCCACCCGCATCGGTGGAACCGGCGATGACCTGACGCGCGTTCGCCGGCTCTTCGACTGGATGGTCCGCCAGATCGTGCTCGTGCCTCCTCAGTCGCTGGCTGTTCCAGGCTTTGGCCAGGCACAGTCTCGCCCCTATGACGTGCTGCTCCGCGGCATGGCCACAGAGGCCGGCGGCTTCTGGTCGGAGCGCGGGTGGCTCTTCATGTCTCTGTGCCGGCAGTTGGGCATCGACGTCGGCATCCTGACCTACACCCCACAAGGAGCCAAGGATCCGGTTCCCTGGGCCAGCGCGGTGCTCATCGATCATAAGCTCTACCTGTTTGATCACCGCATCGGTGTACCCATCCCCGGCCCAGACGGTACCGGTGTTGCGACACTCGATGAGGCTCTCGCCGATCCGCGCGTCCTCGACCGTCTCGATCTTCCCGGCCAATCGCCGTACTCGGTCACGCGTAAGGCTCTGCTCGAGAGCCCCAGCAAGATCGGCGTCCTGATCGACTCCAGCCCCGGCTACCTTTCTCCCCGCATGCTCTTGCTCCAAAAGAGCTTGGTGGGCAAAAACCGCACGGTGCTCTTCCGCGACCCGGCCGACGAACGCGATCAGTTCATCAGCGTGCTCGGCGAGCATTCCGGCGGGGTTTCGCTCTGGAGCCTACCGGTCATGGTTATCAACCGGTTGTTCCACGACTCGAAGTTCAACCAGGCGACTCAGCAGACCCTCTTCCTGTTCGACTCGAGGTTTCCGCTGCTCTACGCCCGCATCAAGCAGTTGCGCGGAGACATTCCGGAGGCTATTGCCGACTACATGGGCTTCCGCCTGAGGGAAGGGGCCACGCAGATGGATCACAAGACTCCGATCCCCGGCGACGTCCAGCAGGCGCTTGACCACTACGCGGCTTATTTCCTGGCGCTCGCTCACCTCGAGCGTGGAGACCAGACCAACGCGGAGCGCTTCTTCACCGCGACCTTGCGGCTCCTCCCCGCGCCGGGAGCAGGCCAACCTTACTTCCACATGTTCCGCTGGGGCGCCCAAACGAATCTGGCCTACATCTTCGAGGCCAAGAAGCTCGCCCCCACGGCCATTGCCTACTACTCGGAAGAAATCCCCACTTCCCAGTACCACGGCAACCTGATCCACGCCCGCGACCTCGTCTGGCGCAACCCGACATCGGCGCCGCCATTCCCCTTGCCTCCGGCCCCCAAGCCTGAAAACAGCCCTCCCACTCCTCCTCCTAGCGGAGGATTTAACCTCTCGCCGCCGATCCAATAAGCGGCGACACGAACCCGAGCATCCTGGATTGCTCGAACTCAACACGGTACTAGCTTGCAAGGGTGTCACTGATACTTCGGATCAGTGACACCCTTCTTGCTTGATCGCTTCAAATGAACAATAACAATTCTCACCCCACCCAAAAAAAGACGCCTGCCCTTTCGGAACGCACAGATCCTTCTCCGATAAGACGAAAGCCGTTCCGGGCGACTTCTTAACCCAATCGATCTCTGATCCCAATTGCCAATCAACAAAGCCGACTTTTCTCAGCGTGAACAAACACGATAGAACGCCCACGACGCGGATCAGATTACGCATTATCGAGGCCATCAAAGGCAGCATCGACGTCGGACCGATCGAATGCGCGTACTGGTCGGGCGGAGAGGACTACACGCCATCGCCGAGGCAAATCTTGCCCCTGGACGGGGGCGAGGTCCTGGCCTTCATCCAAAAGCTTTACATAAGTAAAACCACATCGTCCGAAACAAATGAGCCACCCGTACGAGCCAGGCAAGGCGGACCAGATAAGGCGGAAGGTTCGCAACCAACGCCTGATCGCCGAGAATTTCGCCCCCCTTCCGGCCGCCAAGCCCGACCGATTTGAAGGCATAGTCAAGGGCCTCATCGACAAGATGCTGGCCTACAATACGCAGCAGGAGGCGGTCTATGCATTTCAGAAACTGGACCCAGGTGCGGCCCCGTCGATCATTCGCCTGGTGAACGATCGCCGTCCACTGATGTTGAAGCACACGCAGTTCCGCAACACCGCATCAGAGGCCTTCGAGGGAATTCTCCACGACCGGCCGAAGGTAGCCATAGAGGCCTTCACTCCCGCCGAGGGATGGCCCAGGGGGTAGCCAGCCGCATCGGGCCGATCCAACTCATGGCATAGAAAGTCGGCGTGGTTGGGGACACGAACAAAAATCTTTACCTCCTCCACCATCATCAACCCTCATTGGCCAAGGCGAGCCAAGCCTCAAGCATGCAGATCAGATGCCGCTTGTTTAATGTCTCCACACTTGCAAGCATATGGAGACCATGGCATCGATCGGGTCGCGGAGACATGGTCCGTCCCAGAGCTTTCCCGCCTCACTCTGCAGTCCGCGGTATGCTATTCCGAAGTTCAACACGCCGGAACGAGCGTTGATTCCTCCATCCATCGCCGCTCCTCTGATATCTCGCTCGCAGGGAAATACACCGTCACGAGATTTCACGCCGGTAGTCGCCGGCCCCGATCTGCTTTTCGGGCACTTCGAGTATGCGCGAGCGTTCGGCGACGCAGCTTTCGATGCGCTCGTGAACCGAAGGCGGTTTCGCATTCGCGGAGAGGAGGCTGTAAAGTCGTCACGGTATCGGTTCGAGAGTCTGGCTTCAGCCGTTCCTCCGGCCTTCCCTTTCCTCGGTTCCGCGAACATTAAGCAGAGCAGCCATCTTATACTGCTCATAGTCCACCAGCCGACCCCGACCTCAGAAGATGGGCGGGAAGGCTGCTAAACCGCCGGGTCGCGCGTTAACTGGCGGTCGGCAAAATAAGAAATATCCGTGAGAGGCTGTTTTTTCCTTGACTGGCAATTCTCTTGTGGATCTAATCCGCCTAAATACTCTGGAAACAACTAACCTCGCTACAAGCAATTAAATACGTAGTATTTGTTGATGTCTCGGATTGAGTAGCCTACGCCTATATTCGACTGGCATTCTTAGAGAATGGCGGCGAATTCTCAGGGTTACGCAATTTAGGCTGGTCCAAATTTAGCCGAGTTACGAGTCGCGGTCTACCTTGGCCGGGGCCGAAATCATTTTCGTACGGATCTGCAAGAGTCAATTCATTCCTCCCAAGAAGCGTCAAGTAAACCCTCGCGGTATGGAGACCGTGTCGGAAGAGTTCCCACGGCGGTGGGCCGGTACCGTCGCAGGATCGACGAGAGTACCAGTGCCGAGCGGCCTGAGCCGGTCATCGGGTTGCTGGTTCTGAAGGAGATTGCGAATGAAAACGCAGTTGCTAGTCGGGACAATCGCCGTCATGGCCATGGTCGGGAGCGGCCTTGCGGCGGCACCAGACCACAACAACTGGACGGCCGTCGGCATTGATGAAGCGGATCAAGTCCGCGGGGCAGCGTGCGGCTACGGCGTTGGCGGTGTCGTTTCCTACTGCGATAGTAAGAAACATATGGCCACGCTACCGAGAAACCGATGCCTTGGGAAGGGCAGCGGTTCCTCGTCCGCCGCTGGCAATACGCACCAGGAATACATCCCGGATTGCCCATGCGGGGCGACGACGCAGAAGATCGTGAAGTCTTGCTCGGGCACGACGACTGCGACAACGACGACGATTTCTGTTCCGTAGCCCAAGGGAGCAAAGGTGCCTGTATGCGGAACTACACACTCTTCATGCAGGCACCTCTTTGCTACCGCAGTTCGTAACTCAAGACGAATCGCCACGGGAGAATTGAAGCAATGATTTCTGTAGTTCCCATGGTCATCCTGCTCGCTCTGGGTCAAGCAAAGGGAGAGACGCTCCGGCAAAAGTACATGCGTGAAATGAAGGATCCGGCAATGGAGAGGGCTTATGAGGAGGTGCGAGAGAAGAAGTGGATGAAAGACGAGGACGATCCTCGGCCCCCCGAATTGCCGGATGATCTCAAGTTCGAACGAACCTGGCAAACCGGCAAGAAATGTGGCCCAGTTTCGCTATTCTTTCTGCTCCGGCTTAAAGGGTTCAACATCCCCCGAGATCGAGTCATCTCCGCAGTCCCACTTGGGGAGCAGGGAGCATCACTGGCTGACCTCCAAAAGGCTGCCGAGCGCTTCGGCCTTAGGACCCGCACCGTCAAGTTCGATCCCGAAAACATGCCAGCCTTACCGACCCCCTATATCGTTCATTATAACCTTTCCGGCAGCGACGATTCCAAGGAAAATCACTTTGATGTTGTTTTTAAACACTTTGATAAGTCTCGATGCAATTTTGTCGACACAACGAACTGCGTCATAAGATCCGGCGACTTCGAGGCCATGGTCGGTCGAGTCAGCGGATACGCCCTGATCACCGAATCACGGAGTGGGTGGTGGATGCCCTTCCTTTGGACGGCATTCGCAGCGATTCTAGCGGCAAACATCATTATGCTTCTACGCATATTACTGCGACGGCTAAGTGCAGGGCACAATCGCATCCCAGCGGGCGTGGAAGCATAAAAGGAGATGGACGTGAGTTGTCTCCAGGAGTCGCCGGATCCGGTCGATGCGCCCAGAGCCCAATCTGGAGTATCACGCGCTACGCTTTGCGCGACTACGGCCATCCTCTTTGTCTCGATGGTTTGCGCCTGGGGTTCGGTGCGCTGGGAGCAGCTCGCGGTGGCAACTCGCGCGACTTCATCCGCACCTGGAGTATCGGTCCCGTTCCATGTGCTTGCACAGCCCACCGAGATTGCCCCCTACCCCATCAAAGGTAGCACTGTCAGTGAGGACGAGCTAGAGGCGATTCTCGCCAGCCTCCGTCCCTACGTCGACCGCTCCAAGACACTGGGACGAATGCCGCTCTCGATCGTCGTCCACGCCTGTCGGTTGTGGGGAAGAGAGGCGCGATTCCCCGGTGTTCGGAACGGTCGAACCGTCAGGACCACCCTGAGTGGTGAGGAGATGTGCCGGACACTTCTCGTTCACGAGGAGTTCACCCGCAATTGCGAGGTTCGCTCCCCGGCACTTCTGATGAAGAGCGCGTACGGCATCAGGACCCTCAACACCGCTGACGGCTCATTTGTCGCGGAGGAGACCATGACTCACTTTGGCAAGCTGGCTCAGGTCATGGCCGAAGTCGGCATGCCAACAGGAGTGGAGGTCGTTACCTCCGAAGGCTACGTGGGCACACTTCGCGAAATCATTCAGGACGACGCAGCCAGATTGGCCTCGGGGGTCGAGCTTGAATTCGCCGTCGCCGGACTTTGCCGCTACGCCCGAGACGGGCACCCTTGGACCAACCGCTTCGGCCAGGAATATTCCTTTGAGAGGGTTGCTAACAGCCTTCTGGCCCAAAAGACGGGCCAAGGGACCTGCGGCGGTGCCCATGTCCCCCACGCGTTGACCATGCTCATGAGAGCGGATCAGGAAAAACAACTGCTCACGAGAGGCACAAGGGAGCGGATTCGGCGTCATCTCAAGATGATCGCCGCCGCACTGGAGTCGTCCCAGGCGCCAAACGGGGCCTGGCCTTGGAACTGGCCGGCCTATTGTCAAAACCATGGTGCTGTTCTGCGACCAGAGCCTCCGGGCAGCGAGGCGATATTTGAGGAAGGACTCATTGCCACAGGGCATCACCTTGAGTGGATCGCATTCGCGCCGGCGGACTGTCGGCCCTCGCCTCATGCAATCCAGTCGGCCGCCCGTTACCTCGTCAGCGTCTGGCCTAAAGTGGCCTCCAACCTCGACCGGGATTGGCACACTTATAATCCTGCCTCGCACGCGGCGCGGGCCCTTTTACTCATCTCCGGTTTGAAACATTGTCGAGACAGTGCCGCGGCACAGCGCTGATCAAAACCGTCGCATCATCGTCGGGGGGCTGTTCCGTTAGCCATTTTGGACATCTCAGGAGACTGGCATGCGCAATCCCATATTCTTCCTTGTATTCTGCGTAGCCTGCGCAACGGCAGTTTCAGCGAGGGCCGCACTGCCGGCGCCAGAGGACGGGCCGCCGGCGTTGCTCAACCTGGATCAGATCATCCAGGGCACTCGGGTGCTCGACGAAGCGTTTGATCCGTCCAGAAACTCGTTCTTCATCCATTATATCGAGGAACACCACAATGTTGATTCCTCGGGCAACCTCACTCCCAATGAGGACTATTGGACGGAGATTGAGAACGCGAGAAAGGGAAAACTTGCATATACGCACTTGAAGCGAAAGTCGGCAACGAATAAGACCCCCTATGAAGAATGGTATGTCTGGAAAAACGATTTGACGCAGCAGCGTGTCTTCAATAGCATTAATATTTATGGTTATCTGATTCCACAGGCCTACCAATTCTTTCGATACACTGAGAACATCCACGCGAACGCGATTCGTCTGCTCGAATTCAAGAATAAGGGTCAGGAGGAGTTCGCGTATGGCGCCAAGGGGCCAGGCGACGACCCAGAGTCACTCTGGTTTCCGGAAATCCTCACCGAGTTCCGGCGGGAAACCCGGATCCGCCCGCGGCTCGAAAAGGTTGGTGATTCCTGGTGCCATGTTGTCGAATGGCTGGAAGGCTTGACCTTCTGGATCGATCACGAACACGGATATCTCCCGGTCAAGATGGTAGGTGAGGACGCTGGAGGGATCCACATCATGGTGCTCAACACCAAGCTCAGCGAGGCTCGTCCCGGTCTATGGCTTCCAAAACGGCAAGAGGTGCAGATATACACAAGAGACGAGAAGACGAAGACCAACCTCCTGACTCGGAAGGACTTCACAAGGCTATTGAAAATCGAATTCAATCATCTGGACGATTCGTTCTTCCATCTTCCGATCAACGACCAGGAAATCGTCAACGTCGCCGACACCGTGCGCAAGATGCAGTATTTCAAGTACCCAAAGGGCAAGGACCCCATGGACACCGCAGTTGCGCAGATCATGGATGGCGTCGAGTCGGGCCATACTCGAACATGGCTGCTCGCCAATGGTATCGTCGTCGGAATGATTGGCCTGTTCTATCTCCGTGCTGTGTCTAAATCAACCACCGCTGCACGTGGTTGATCGCGGTGTCTTGCGGCTGCTCCTGCCGGTAGAAGGCACTGGATCCCGGAGAAGATGAGATCTAACGGACTAGAGACGCCGGATGTCATATGTCCGTCAGTCGCCATTATTCCGGGACGGGTAGATCGGGCCGGGAATGTCGGAGGCGTCGGTCGAGAGCAAGGTGCTTGCGAAATTCCAGGCGGCCTCAAAACCACATGCTTTTATAATAGGAAAATTCCTTTTTTCTTATCTGACAATCCAAATCAATAGGCCGATCGGATCGGCACTCGTGGCTTGCCCACGAGTTGCGCAAGCCTCGGCTTATTGGTGAACAAACCGCGAGTGCCACTCAGAAAGCCTCTTACTCTGATCGGCGATACGATCATTCTCCTGACCTGGATTGGGCCATCCGAACGAAAACCGCTCTAAGCCCATTCCATAATTCTAGTCGGTATAGCGGAATGGGGGGCATAATGTCTGCCGGGAGCGAAAGAAGAAGTGTTGCCATGAGAAACTTGGTGTTTTTCCTGTCGCTCCTCGCGATATTCATGATTTCTCTTTTGAACCATTACGCCGCCACCGGGAGGGTCGCTTATTACGGTGACGAGCACGATTGGCTGACTCGCTCCTATTTCTTCAGGTTGGCATGCATTGACCGCAACGTTGACCACTTTCTTTGGCAAGATGTTGACGGGATCGATCAACCCCATGGGACGGATTTCGCCATTGCTCTGGGCCTGCTCGCCGCGAGACAACCACTGCCACAAGTCCCTATCGAGAGTCGATCGTGGCGGAATGGGATAGCCCCGTTCGGGGAGCGGCTCCGCGCGGCCCGCTTCCCCTGCGCCCTTCTGGGGAGCCTCGTCGCGCCCCTTCTCTTCGTGATCGCCACCGTCGCCTGGAAGCACCTTGGCGCCGGGATCGTTGCGGGTCTGCTCTACGCGGTCCACCCGCTCGCCGTGGAATCGCAATCGCGGGCAATGTCGGACGGCCCAACTGTCTTCACAAGCGTCCTGGTTATTACACTTCTCCTCCTCTTTTTTCGCGACAACCCGCTTTTCGGACATCGGCCGAGAACTTCACCGGCGCGTTTGGCCTGCTTATTGGCTTGTGCTGCCGCTGCTGGTTTGGCGATTGGCACGAAGCTGACGGGACTCATGGTTGCGAACTGCCCTATCATCGCGATGTTGATCGCAGCCTTGCGCGAGGTCGTCTTGCGCGGAGCAGGATGGCAACGGAGGACGGCACTCTGGAGCGCCCATCTTGCTTTGTTCGTAGTTGCGGCAATCTTGTGCACAGTCGCTGTGAACCCCACCCTCTATCGATCACCTGCCAGCCGATTGCGCCAGATGTTGAACCATCGATGGGCGACCGCGAAGACGCAGCAGCAGGTATTTTCCGATGTGGCGCTCCTAAAGCCGACCGACCGCGTGGATCAGTTCTTCCGGGTCGTACTTTTCTCTCATCTCGAGGTCGATAATGCGACTTTCCGGATGCTGCATTTGAACTTGGCCACAATCGGGCTCTGCGGCCTCATCCTTGCTCAGGTTCGCAGTGGGCGAAATCCCGAGCGATGGGCTAGGCTCCTTCCTTTGACTGTATGGATCACGGTCGTTGCCGTGGTCATGACACCGTTGGTGCTCCTAAACTGGCCCCGCTACTACCTACTCCACGTCACCTGCTGGGAGCTTCTCACCGGCCTTGGGTTCGCGGTCGTGTTCGATTTCGCGAATGCTCAATGCCGAGCAATCTTCTCAAAGTCTCCATCAGTTACATCGAGTTTCACGCATCCGCCGAACGCTCACGTTTCATAAATATTAAAAATACAACTACTTTACTGATACTATGTTGTGGAGCACCATCCTTGTTACAAGCCGCATTCCGCCCCAACCTGGTATTCCTCATTCGGGTCGTACTCGGTCTCTCGATTTCCGCGTTCTTGATCAAACAGGTCGCGGAGAATTGGAGGGCGCTGTCAGGCATCGGCCCACTGTCTTGGCCGTGGCTGGCGCTCGCCACGGTTTTGGGAACTGCAGGGCTCCTGGGCTTTTCTCTCTCCTACAGAGCTATTGTCCAAATAAATTATGGAAGTATATCGCTTCTCAAGGCGATCGGCCTCTTGTACGTCCCGATGCTGTGGAAATATGTGCCAGGCAAGGTCTGGGTCGTCGTCGGAGGACTGTGGTTGCACACACGAGCGAAGATTCCGAAGCCTGCGGCCCTCGCGTGTATCGCGGAGTCGATGTTTGTCGGCTTGGTGGGGGCCGCGATCGTCACCGTCGCTCTTGGGGCTTGGGGATTTTTCCCAGTCTTGGGAAGGCCGTCTTGGGTTCTGCTCGGTGCGGCACTAGCAATCTGCATGAATTATAAGATTTTAATTCACTGCTTCAATTTCGCGATGCAGCTTATGAATCGGCGCGATTGGTTCGCATCCCCGCCCACGTACACGGCTCTTCTCACACTGCTAGGACTGAACGCAATCTCGTGGCTAGTTTATGGAGTGGGTTTCTTCTGTGTGGCGCGTAGTATCGAGAACGTGCCACTCGAATCCGCTCCACAGTTCGTTGCTCTCTTTGCAACGGCTCAGGTGGCCGGATTGCTTGTCGTCGTCGCGCCCGCCGGTTTAGGGGTGCGCGAGGGAGTGCTTTTCGCCGGCCTGAGCCCGTTAACGGGTCCTGGAGGAGCGATCGCCATCGCAGCGAGCTGCCGAATCTGGCAAACGGTTCTTGAGCTCATGCTGGCGGCAATCGGATGGTGGGCGTTGAGGCCCGCCCAGTCGATGAAGGCCCACAGTAAGGACAGTGTGCGCGACCAGGAGACATCCGGGGCGCAACCGCTCATACCCGGCGATGGGCAACGAGCGGACGGGCATTCTTTCTCGAATCGCGTTGGCAAGGACGACCGCGCTTTTACCGACCTAAGAATAACCTCATGACAGTGCTCACAAGCGATCTCAAGCCCGTGATGACATGGGGAGAGGCCCAACAGGGAGGAGAACCGTTAATCCTCTCAACCCATTTGCCTGCTCCGCAGAGGGCGCGCCCATGGGAGCGTATACTCGTATGTATTCTGCTCCTGATTCATGCGTTCCTACTTGTATGGAGTGCCCGACTCCATTCTCCGACGGCCGACGAGCCCGTCCATCTTACAGCAGGGTTGCGTCGCCTCAGGGAGGGCAAATTCGACCTGAACCGTGGGAACCCGCCGCTGGCGGATTTGGTCTGCGCCCTTCCTACGGCCTTCATGGCGCCACGCATGGACTGGTCCAAAGCGCCCAATTCTCGTGTCGTCGCAAGGAGTTTCTTTCGTCTCAACAGCGAGAAAGTTCTCAGCTACGTCACCGCCGGGCGATGGGCCTGCATGCCAATCAGCATCTTGGGAGGCCTCGTCTGCTACCTTTGGGCCCGCGAGCTCTACGGCGTCGTCCCAGGCCTGATGGCTTTGACGATGTGGTGTACTTGTCCAAACATCCTCGCGCACGGGCAGTTGATGACGGGCGACCTCTCGGCCACGGCCTTCGGAGTGCTCGCTTTCTTCGCCTTCTGGAAATGGTTGCGCCGACCGACCGGTCGGCTTGCGGTTCTCGCGGGCATCGCCTTGGGGTTGGCAGAATTGTCTAAGTTCGTATGGGTCATTCTCTATCTTCTGTGGCCCGCGGCTTGGCTAGCATGGGCGACGTGTGACGGGAAGAAAGCGAAACGGCCGGAGTTCCTTCAATTGCTCCTTATGATCATAATTAGCATTACCTTCATTAACTTTGGGTACCTTTGCGAAGAAACAGGACAGCCTCTTAGCAGCTTCCGATCCGGTCGAACCGTACTTGGGAGGATCCAGGCGATCAGCCAGCGGTACAGCCTCCCGATCCCTGTACAACTAAAAGACTGGGTCGCGGCGATCCCGGTACCCTTGCCAGGCAATTACGTGCGGGGAATCGACGAGATCGGATCTCTCTATGAATTCGCGCAACGGCAAAGCTATCTTCGCGGCGAATGGAATTATGGCGGATGGTGGTATTATTATATCTATGGCTTAATGGTAAAGGAACCATTGGGGATTTGGCTGAACTTCGTGCTCGCCTGCGCCATGATCTCGACGCGGAAGGTTTGGCCGAGGGCAAGAAGGGATGAATTCTTCCTCCTCATCCCCATCATCGAAGTGGTGTCGTTCGCCACCTGTGCTACAAGCGTTCACCAGCACGTACGCTACGTCTTGCCCGTCTTACCATTCGTATTCATTTTTTCGTCGAAGGTGTTTCTCACCGTGGGCAGCCGGCTCCGGCTCATCGTCGCGAGCGCTGCGCTCGGGTGCTCGATCGTTAGCAGCCTCGCGGTTTATCCGCACAGCCTCTCATACTTCAATGAGTTGGCGGGCGGGCCAATGCGAGGTCACGAACATCTGCTCGATAGTAACATCGCGTGGGGCCAAGATCATCTGTTCCTGAAGCAGTGGTTCAACGATCACCCGGAGGCCAAGCCGATCTTCTTGGCATCGACCAGTGTGGATGCTCTGTCGTTCGTTGAGGGAGACTACCTGCTGCCGCCCGATCAAGGAGGCGCTCCGTTCGCCGATGGAACGCAATTGAAACCGGGCTGGTACGCCATCAGCGTCCACTGCCTACACATGGCAGGCTACGAGTACTTTCTCGAGCGACGCCCAATTGCGATGGCCGGTTATTCGATTTACATCTATCACATCAAGGATACCGGGATCGCCGGTGCCTCGACACGGCCACGCGGGGAACGTCCCATGGAGAACCAATAATTATGGGACCGCTCGAAGCTTTGAAGCCGATCCAAAGTCATCATAGCGTCAACCCTGCCCAGGTGAATCAGCGCGAGGTCGATGTCACGAGCCAGGGTGAAAGCTGGCGCGATAGGCTGATGGCGGCGATTGGCCCCCCCCTACTCACGGGAGCACGCCTGGGCGATTGGCTGGAGCTACTCCACGAGAATCAATACGCCATTGGGGCTCGCTACAGCGCCAGGGCCGCTCTCATCACAATGAGTAGTCTCTTCAATACAATAATCTCTAGGTATGAAATGAGACGATATGGGTACGAAGTCTCCGCGGCCGACATCAAACCTCCGCTCTTCGTCCTCGGTCACTGGCGGAGTGGGACCACGCTCCTCCACAACCTAATCGTCATTGACCGGCGATTCGCCTACCCGACGCTCTACCAGGTGCTCTTCCCGCACACCTTCCTCACGACGGAGTCATTCTTGCCGAGATTAACGCAACCCTTCCTGCCTCGGAAGCGGCCGACCGACAACGTGCGGTTCACGCTCGACGTGCCTTATGAGGAGGAGTTTGCACTGTGCGTTACGACGTTTCTGTCATCCTACATGAAGATGATCTTTCCTAAACGGGAGGCTTACTACGCCCGTTACTTGTCACTTCGAGACGCCTCCACGGAGGAGATCGAACGATGGTCGGCGGCTTTGAATTGGTTCCTCAAAAAGTTGACGGTGCGCTATGGGCGTCCCTTGGCTCTGAAGTCCCCCACGCACACGGCGAGGATCGGGGTGCTGCTGCGAATGTTCCCCGAAGCGAAATTTGTCCACATCCATCGCAACCCGTATGCAGTATTCAAGTCGACCAGGAAGACCATGGCCGCGTCCGACATCAGGCAGTGTCTCCAATATCGCGATTTCCGCGATTTCGACGAAATCATCTTAAATCAGTATGTCGAGATGTACAATTGCTATTTCGAAGAGCTTCCGTTGATTCCTGAAGGGCATTACCACCAGATCCGCTTCGAAGACCTCGAGCGAGACCCAGTGGGCCAAATTCGTGAGATGTACCGGGCGCTCAGCCTACCCGAGTTCGGCGAAGTCGAACCTGAGCTGAGCCGGTATGTGGAGTCCCTTTCCGGCTACAACAAGAACGAATTCGCCGACCTCCCCGAGGGGACGCGTCAGCGGATTGCCCACAAATGGAGGAGGTGCTTCGACGAGTGGGGTTATGCAGTGTAATCGTACCCGACGCGTTGGTTTGGCGGCCCTCAAGACGAGGCGCGAAAGCCTGAGACCTCGAACCGTTCCGTTGTCCCTTCAAGGGAGACTCCGTGTTTATTCAGCGAGAAACCTCGCTTCTGTTCGCCCTCCACACAAGGGAGAAAGAGCCGACAATCGCAATCGTCTGAATCTAATGACGCACTTGCGTAGAAGTCCTTATCTCAGGATTTTGTTCTCTTGTACGCTCGGTCCCGCCAGGTTAAATTAGTCTAGAAGCGTGAAAAGCGCTCGATTCGAAATGACGTCTCCGTGCTCAGGAATGCTTGCGATAGAGACATCGTCGATGTGCTTTTGCTAAAGGGAGACGGGAATTCTCCCCGATGGTTAGTATGAAGGCGAGCTTTGCCTAAGTAATCTTTTCGCATCCAAGCCGGCCCAAGGCTTTCTTTGCGTCTCGCCTGCTTCATCGGGTCATCGACGCGTGACCGAACGGGCGGGCCCATCCGGAATTAGGGAAGCTTTATTCTGCCGCGCGTCACATGCCCACGAGTGGGCTCTGCGTCCGCCGTCAGATGGATCGGCCTGCCTTTGGCAGGGGATGGCCGCGATTCCCATTCCCAGGAGAGGGGCTTCGACATGGTCAGGCGAAGGAAGAGAACTGGGCTGACACTTATCGAGATGTTGGTCGTCATTTCGATCATCGGGCTACTCGTGGCGCTGTTGCTCCCCGCGGTGCAAGCCGCCAGGGAGGTGTCACGCCGCGCCGCGTGCGCCAACAACCTGAAGCAGATTGGCTTGGCGGTCCAGGCATACCATGACGCTTTTCTACGGCTGCCGATGGGAGAGATGCCCGGCGGGTTCTCTCCCAATGTCGCCATACTGCCGTTTATGGGGCAAACTCCACTCTACAATTCCATTAATTTCATCATTGTGAATACCCCTGGTTTTGGGTCTCGGGGAAAGCAGGTCACATGGGCTAACGCAATCTCCGTGACCGTTGGCAAAACCGAGGTCAGCACATTTATCTGCCCCTCCGAGGTCTACTCTGAACGAGCCAATCCCAAATGGACTCATGAGGGTCTGGAATACTGGGCTGCTAATTATTCCTGGAACTCAGGAACTTGGTGGCCCAAGGTGCGAGCGTGGGATGGACTCTTCGGACGCTCCGTCGACGATACCCCGGGCGTATCGATACCACCAGATCCCCCGCTCGGATCGATTAGCTACGCGTCGTGCACAGATGGACTAAGCAGCACTCTTCTCGTCGCCGAAGTCTCATCGGGGCCGCTGGCGCCGGGTTATCGCGCCACTCAGGTCTCCGATTGTTACAAGGTGCCTGCCATCGATTTGGCATCGCCCGACAAGACTTTGGAGGCGTGCCAGGCCGTTAATTGGAAGTCTGGCTCGATCCTCTGGAACGGGCGTTGGCGGTTCAAGGGATACCCGTGGCTTGAGGGGACGCTCTGGCGTACCTGGTTCAACACGGTTCGCCCTCCCAATTCGACGTGCTGCTCGGACGGGCTAGTCAACAGCGGCCAGGTAAACCACTGGTGGTTCACGATCAAACCGGCTTCCTCTTATCACCCTGGGATCGTCAACGCGGCCATGGCTGATGGCAGCGCGAAGGGGATCAAGGAAACGATCCACCCCGCAACCTGGATGAGCCTGGGCACGCGGGCCGGCGGGGAATTAATTTCCGCCGATGCAGATTACTGACCTTCACGGAAATCCCTGGCGCATCCTGTAAACCACTCGTCCGAATCGAAATGCCTGGAGTGAAGATCTTCAAATTCTCTACCAAGGATTGCAACTTTACGATCGAACTACGACGCGAGAGACCGTAGAGAGGATTTCATCTAAGCTGAAAGTTGGCCGAGAATTTGATCGTCCACATTGGAGGGCCATGTTGTGGACGGCTTTCACTCGGCATCTTGCTGTCCGATCCCAATGATGATGAACATATTCTCTGCTATGACAAAGCCTGTAGGTCACCAGAAAATTAAGCGTCTAACAAGTTGCCAATAGGTGTTCAGCAAAGGATTGGCAATGAATCGCAATGCCGGAGAGTCGATGGCTTCGGAATGAATCTTTCCGGAGAACCGAGTCATGAAGTCGCGATCGCCGACTAGGCGGCGGCGCTGGATCTCACGCCTTCTAGTCGCGACATTTTTCAGGTTGTCTGGTCGAAGGAAGTAGGCGTAGACACGCAATCTGTCGCGCAAGAGCGAGTGCGTCATTGCGAAGAGGAGTTGTCCCACTTCCATGAAAAGCAACGCCGGCGTGAGGAGGATCAAAGTCAAAAGCTTGTAGTACCTTGCCAACAGAAGCCAGCGGTTTCGCTCAAGATAATAATAGTAGCGCAGCGGCGCACCGGGTGATTGTTTGTGATACACGACGCTTTCAGGGATGAAGTGGATGTCATAGCCAATCAGTCGCAATTTCCAGGAAAGTTCCGTATCTTCTAAGTACATAAACATTTGGGAGTCGAAAAGCCCCGCAAGCAATAGCAGATCCGTTCGCACCGCTAGTGCCGCCCCCGAGGCGAAGTCGATTGAACGCTGTTGGTCATATTGTCCTCGATCTTCGTCTCCAAGACCCATCGTAAAGCCGAAGGCGAGATAATGGCATCGATTGCCGATAGTGTTAATTTTGTTTACTTGAGGATGAAGTCGGATTTTAGGTTGGACGGCCCCGACCTCGGGATGGAGGTTTAGAAAGTCAACGAGCGTACGAAGCCAGCCACTCTCTACAAGTGTGTCTTGGTTCAACAAACAGAGGGTCTTTGCCTGAGGATAGCAATGTTGGATATGCTCCCATCCGAGATTGTTGCCACCCGCGAATCCTAGATTTTTATCGGAAACGATCAGGTCGACCTGTGGAAAATAAGAGCGGACATAGTCGGAGCTCCCATCAGTCGAGCCGTTATCAACCATAACGATCTGCTTGTCGATGTCTGAATCATCAGAGTTGAGGATGGATGAGCAGCAATCATTGAGGTGCTGGCGGCCGTTGTAGCATACGATCAAGATGACGACTTGATCCATGTGATTCTGTGTCTCAGTAAGAAAATGTATCAAGGGAACTGTTTCAGGCATATACGGACGTTGGGCTTTCATGAAACATCTTATCGTGATCCCAGCCTTCAATGAACAGGATTGCCTGACGGGGACGGTAACGGCGCTGCAACGCCTTCCCAGTCAGTTCGAGCTGCTGGTCGTCGACGATGGTTCGACTGATCACACGGCTGAAGTGGCTGAGAGACTGGCGGAAATAAGTCATCTGCCTCTCCACATCGCCAGACTACCCTTCAATTGCGGGATCGGTGCTGCAGTCCAGACGGGATATCTTTTCGCGGCCATGAAGGGAAGCTATCACTACGTTGTCCAATTCGATGGCGATGGACAACACGACGCCGCCTCAATACCTGCCCTGGTTCAGGCCTGCGAGGACCAGGGGCTCGACTTATGCATTGGTTCCCGGTTCCTTAATGCGACTGCGGACGGCTTTCGTTCAACTCACGCACGGCGGATTGGAATTCGCTTTTTCGCGCGGTTGATCACCAGCATGACTGGGAGCAGAGTTACCGATCCAACGAGCGGCTTGCGATGTGTCGGCCCAAGGACTTGGCGTCGGTTTGCGCAAGACTATCCCGATGATTATCCAGAACCGGAGTCACTTGCCTGGTGTGGGCGGAACGGTTTGCGAATCGGCGAGATTCCAGTCCGGATGTTTTCGCGGCTGGCGGGCAGTTCATCGATCCGTCCCATCGGGAGCGTTTACTACATGATTAAAGTTACTTTGGCAATCCTTGTTGGTCGCCTGCGCAGAAAGGAGCAACCGGAATGATCACAGCCGAGCGACTTGTTCAGGTCGGCGGGATTACAGCTTTTTTCCTGACGATCTATTGGGTCTACAGTCGAGATCTCCGCGAGAAATATGCCATCGGATGGTTGCTCGTTGGTTCAGGATTACTTATCGTGGGGCTGTTCCCGGGTCTTATCATGACCCTGGCTGACGCCTCTCGCCTAGCCTATCCTTCGGCGGTTCTATTCGTGGCGCTTGCGGCGCTTTACATCTTTTCAATGACAGTCTCTGTGGCATTGTCGAAGCAGCACCAGGCCACAGTCCGTTTGGCTCAACATGTCGCCTTGATTCAGCACGACCTTAAGAAGCTCGAAGCGGAAAAAGCAGCCGCCCACGAAAGCAACCCTGAGGTCGGAAATTATGTGGAATAAACAAGTGATGCTCTACTTAATAGTTAATATGATTTAAGTTGTGCAAATTTTTATTATCCTGTAGACAATCTACTTCCAGCCCAATCTTTATGGCGAGTGTGCATTATTGCTCGACCCTCTATCGTATTGATGCTCAGGATGCGACCGATCTCCCCGTAGAGCCGGACCAGCTCGGAGTTGACCGAGAGCACAGCCCGCGCCTGGGCTTGGGCAACATCAAAAGGAAATTGCTCGAGCGTCGGATTAGTCACATCGCATTTAGTGAATGCCTGAATCACTCCCCGACGAGGCTTCGCTACTCTTTCTGGCGACCACCACACCGTGGTATCGAAGGGCCAACCGCTTGATTTCCTCGGATCGCAACACGCCCTCGGCAAGGTGACCGGGGATAGCGGAAATGCCCAATCGAGCCCCCATCAGCGCACCGACGATCGCCCCGAGAGTATCGACGTCGCCTCCCAGACGGATCGCCTCGGCGACGGCTTCCGGCCATGACGTCCGATGCTGGAGCACCACCCACAAGGCGGCCAGCACCGTCGGAACGACAAAGGGCGTGATGATCGGTCTCGAAAACTCCGGCTTCGGTGAGCCGGCCCAGGCGATGGCATGAAGGGCCGTCTCGCGATCCTCCCGAAGACGCAACGGCAAGTCGTGAATCAAGCCCGCGAACGTTGCTTCATAGGGTCGGATCGCCTCGGCCACCGCGTCACAAAACACGTGCTCATCCAGTGTGTCGAGAGCCGTGAGCAACTGGGCGGCTTTCGCGATCGCGATGCCGCCTGCCACACTCCGCGGGTCCTGATGTGTGATCCGCGAAATATCGGCCACCGCCTCCGCCAAAAATTCGGGGTCGCGGAGAAAATAGAGCCCCAGTACGGCCGTTCGCATCGCTGTGCCATTCCCGGCCTGCCCCACGGGAGCACCGCACGTCGTCCAGTCACGTGTCTTCAGGAAGGCGTTCGCCGCGAAGGTGCAGGCCCCACCGGGCCCTACGACCGAGTGGTTCTTCCAGAGAGAGGCGATGGAACGGGCGACGTCAGCGGGTTCCAAGGCCTCTCGTTTGACGATGGACTCGACCGTAGCCAGAGTTAGCTGCGTGTCGTCCGTGTATTGCCCTCGCGGGTAGCCTTCAACCTCCGCGAAGTTCCTGAGCAGAGCCTTTCGACCCGGCAACTGGTGCTCCCAATAGCCCTCGAAAGGAGCACCAAGAGCATCCCCCACGGCGCATCCGACGAGACAACCAAGAAACCGCATCGGCAGATCAGGCTGTGATTCGGTCACGCATTCGCCCCGATCAAGCGGAGACCCTTCGCCTATATCCCAGCGAGTTGTCCATGGTTTTGTGAGGCTATGACCATGTCTAGCGTCTGTGCTTTGCGGAAACAGATCGCGCATCTGAACGGAAGCAAGGGAGCAGATCTCATGTCCACTCCCCTGCTCTTGCTGTCACGTTTGATGCGGCTTTCAATCCTTGCGCAGCTTGTGATCGGATAGCCTGACGCTCCGGATCGACAGGCCGGCGTCGCTGGCGGCGGTGGTGATGTGAAGGGTGGGAAGATCCCACGAATCGACGCGATGCCAGCGTTCCTGCGTCGTTTCGGCCCGTTCGAGACGGCCGGTGGCGGCATCCCAGTAATGCACGACGTAGCTGCGCGGGAGGAATTGACCGTCGCGATTGCGCTCGTTGTCGAGGACCGTGATCGTCATCGCCTTCTTGCCCATCTGGCGGTTGACCACCATGATCTGCTGGTCTTTGACGCGATAGCTTGAGGCGAATCGGCCTCCTTCGAAGGTCAGAAGGCGGCCGAGGGGGTGATCGGTCTCATCGTCGGCGAAGTGAAGGACCGGCCGCGAGTCGGGCGAGTCGGCCATTCGGTGCATGGCGAGAGATCCGAGTTGATCCTCGAGCCAGGGTCGTGCGACGGGGTCGTCGACCTGAACGGTGACGCTCCCGTCCCCTTTGAAAACCGCGTTGCCCGAGAACGAGCGGCCGTCGACGTCCCCTTCGAGCCGGGCGGAGAAACCGGGAAAGTCTTTCCACTGAACGCGCGCGGAAACAGCGTCCTCGAAGAGCCGGATCGCCTCGGCGTCTCCCTTGGCGTTCTCCAGCGGCCAACGGAAGGCGATCGTGGCAAACTCGCGAATTTCCTTGTACGCCTTGCCTCCAAACTCCCCCTCCTTGTTGAGGACCGCCTGGGTGTAGACCGAGTACCGGCCCGGGGACGAGGGATTCCAGTTCACAGCGCCATCAGCGCCGGTGGTCAGCTCGGAGCCGCTGAGGTCGGAATCGACGGTATGCAGCACGGCCTTGGGCAGAGGCTTGCCGTCTTGCAATACCACGAACCGGAGTCCTTCCCCTTCGACCGTCGCGACAATTTCCAGGGGCGTTTCACTTCGAGGCTTCAGTCGAGCGAGTTCCTCCGGCTTCCCAGCGATCGCCTTGGGATAGTGGCGGAGCAAGAACGGGGTCTGGTTGGGACGCGCCAGCACTCCGTACTCACAGACTCCGACGACGGAGAGGCTTCCTGAAGCGGGAATCGCCGCGCGGAGCCGATCGGAGCCCTTTTGAACCGTCAAAGGTTCAAAGCTACCGGGCGTGGTCTGGAGCCAGAGCTTTGTTCCCGCGATCTTGTCCACGAACTTGGGATCCCCGGCCTCGGCCTGTTCGCTGAAGTAAACCTCGGCCGACCGTCCCGCTTCGGCGGCCGGGTTGATTCGAATGAAGAGGAAATGGGCATGAGACTCCTGCCCACACGCCAGCAAGACAACAAAGAGCCAAAGTCCAAGACGGCCATTCATGGTTCTTCCTCACGACTGAGGGGGCGAAGACCTGAAGCGTTGTTGATCCTCGTTTTATCAGCCTGAGAGCACCATTGAGAAGGCACAAGCCTCTAGGCGCCGTTGATCCTGAGCGTTGAATCAGCGACGATGGAGATTGTTGACGCCTGCCTCGTCGTGTTCACGGCCGAATCACGGAAGTTCCCGCTCGATTCGCAGGGCATCGGGTTGATGCTATTGATGAACCGAATATGGTAGGCTCTCTTTTATGTCTTGCGGAGACGCAAACGGACTGACGGCCGCCCCGGTGGAATCCGGGCGGTTTCCGCTAGTCCCGAGGTGTTGACGCTGAAAGAAGATCGATCCCCGGAGGGAATGGAAATCACCATGCCGGATGGAGACCACGGGGCGTCGAGAGGGTCGGCCCTTGACTCTGCCGTCGCTGACCGCGAGCGCGGGTCCCTTAACTCGGGGGCCGACCCGGAGGCGTCGGGATGGGTGATCGAAACCGTGATCAGCCCGTTCCACTGCCTCTATCAAGACGCGCTTCACTTTCACACGCAAAGCCAACTTCGGCTGCAACGCTCGGAGAGCGAAGCCAGCCGCCTGGCGCGAGGCGCCCTGCTACTATACGTCGCCAGTGCTGAGGCGTTTGTACACCAAGCTGCCGTGGAGCTCGGCCGGCCCGAATTGACCAAGATGATCGCCGATCCGAGCCGCCCCTTGCCGCTGGCCGATTCTTGGCGCCTGCTCCCCGCCATCGTGGCCGACAGCCCGGTGGGATCGATCGACCTGAACTCTCCCCCCTGGCCGCAATTTGCCGAGCTCCTGGCCCTGCGCTCCTCGTGGACCTACCCTGGGCCCACATCAACGCGACGCGCCTACTACCGCTCGGCCCGGCGGGATGGAGTTTACGAGCCGCTCGAACCTCGGCAGGTTCCCGCCGGCATGTCCATCACCCCCGAAGCTCTTCTCTACCCCAAGACCGGACTCCCGCGTGACCCTTATGCGCTCCGGCCGAGGCATCTCGACACGGCACGACAAATTCTTGATGCCGCCATCGAAGCCCTCGACCGTCGCCTGGGTGGTGCGCTAACGCGCGACCAGCGCCATCGCAAAGAGCCGGTCCGGGTTGTGCACCCGCCGACCCAGCGAGGCTAAGCCCCCGTGGTGGAATGAGCCAGCTCCGCCTGGGGAGATCCCCCCCCGCTCGCGCTGCGCCGGCGCCGCACGGGAACAAGTTCCCTCAACCGGGGTTCCCGCAGGTAGAGCCCACCCCAGAGGATCGTGGCGAAGATGAACGGAAAGACCATGGGGAAAACCTCGCCTCCCATCCGTACGTGGGTCCAGACCGCGCCCCCGAGATAGCCGGTCACGAAGATGGCTCCCAGGATGGCGGTTGGCGGAATCGCGTACAGCAGTGTGCATGCGATCAAGACAATGCCCAGCCCGGGGATGACCCGCTCCGGGATATCGAGACGAGTCGAAGCCTCGAGCACAGGAGCGAGTTTCATCACCTTCGCCGCGCCGTCGAAGAGCAGGAACGCCGTCGCGAGTCCTGATAAGACCCGGCCGGTCCAGAGCGCTCCCTTCGAGGCCCGAACGGTCTGCGAATCGTACGACATGAGCCTGTTCCCCTCGTACTGTTGGTAACGTGTTCGCTGATTTATGTGGCCGAATCTTCGGCCGAGAGCCCTTTGAGCTCGACGATTGGCCGGATCTCAACTGTGCCGACGCGCGCTCCCGGGATCTGCCCGGCGATTTCGATCGCCTCATCAAGGTCGCTCGCTTCGATCAGGAAGTAACCGCCAAGCTGCTCGCGCGTTTCCGCGAACGGACCGTCGGTGACAAGCCGTTTCCCCTCGCGAACGCGAACGCTGGTCGCCGTCGCGACCGGATGCAGCGGAGAGGCCCCCAGGAACTTCCCCTTGGTGTGCAGTTGCTGGGTCAATTGAATCGACTCCGCATAGCAATGCTCGCGTGCGGTGTCAGTCCAAGCATTCTCATCACTGTAGATCAGCATCATGTACTTCATGCGATCGACCCCCTAATTGAGACGGCTGTCGCGAAGGAAAGTCCTTCGGCGACGACAAGCCGTCCTGCAAAGATACCCCTTGCCGTCACTGCCCGGGACTCGCAAGGTCAACGCGGGTAAAAGACGGAGCTGCCTCGTGGCCATTCGTTGCCGCAGGTGGGACATCCCCCCCTTGAAAGCCGTTCGACCCACGGCGGACAACGCGCTTCCGTTTGCTCGCTTGCAGATCCCTGGCCGACGAATCGCACGGTTACCTCCCCGGATGCGGAGCGTATCGACCTCGAACGCCGTATAGTCGTTCGAAGACGAGGCGATTCGACAGCCTTCGGCATTATTTTTCGGCCTGCTCGCGGAGGCGGCGTTCCAGGAATCGGCGTTCCGGTTCCTGCCGAGCCAGCGCAAGGGCTCGGAGGTACGACTCCCTGGCATCAGCCGTCCGCCCCAACCGGCGGCACATGTCAGCCCGGGCCGCGTGCGCCAGGTGATATTCCGCCAGATCGCCACGAGCCAAGATGGCATCGATCCGTAGCAACCCCACGGCCGGGCCGTCGCGCATCGCGAGTGCCACGGCCCAATTCAATTCGACGACCGGCGACGGTTGCGATCGCACAAGCAACTCGTAGAGCGCCGCGATTTGAGCCCAGTCCGTCGCCGAGGCCGACGGCGCGTCCGCATGCACGGCCGCGATGGCTGCTTGAAGCGTGTACGCACCAAAGGTTCGTGAGGCGAGAGCCCGCTCGACGAACGACTGGCCTTCGGCAATCAGCTCGCGGTTCCAGAGGGTTCGGTCCTGGTCCTCGAGGAGCACGATATCCCCTTCGGGAGACGTTCGCGTCGCCCTCCGAGACTCCTGGAGCAACATCAGACCGATCAATCCCATCACTTCCGGATCGGGCAGCAGCTCGTAGAGCAAGCGCCCCAGGCGAATCGCCTCGCTCGAGAGATCGGGCCTGGTCAGCGCATCTCCGGAGGAGGCCGAATAGCCCTCGGTGAACACCAGGTAGATGACGGATAGTACGGAATCCAGGCGCTCGGGAAGGTCGGCGCGGGACGGTATTTGGTACGGGATGCACGCATCCCGGATCTTCCCCTTACCCCGCACGATCCGCTGGGCAATCGTCGAGGGGGGGGAGAGAAAGGCACTGGCGATTTCTTCGGTCTTCAGGCCGCAGACTTCTCGCAGGGTCAGAGCCACCTGCGTGCTAGGGGGCAGCGCGGGGTGGCAGCAGGTAAAGATCAGCCGCAGGCGGTCGTCTTCAACCCCGTCATCATCCACTTCCTGGGCCGCTTCGCTTTGGTCGAGCCTGGCGGCCAAGGTTGCAAGCGAGGAATTGAAATGAGCGCGACGGCGAACCGTATCCACCGCCTTGAAGCGGCCGGCGGAAACAAGCCATGCCCTTGGATTCGCGGGCAGACCGTCTCGCGTCCATTGCTTTAACGCCGCCGTGAACGCTTCATGCAAGGCCTCTTCCGCCAGGTCGAAGTCGCCAAGCACCCGGATAAGCGTGGCGAAGACACGGCGAGACTCAGAACGGTAGATCGCGTCCACCGTCCGCCGTACCTCTTCCTCCCGGTTCTCGTCCATCACTCAGAGGCTCCGAACGCTAGAGGGGTTTTTCGTGTATTGCACACGCGAGCCCGGGGAAATTCTCTCGTTCGTGAACTTCAATGGGTGACACTGCCAAGTGTACTTGCTTATCCATGCTTTATGAAAAAAGCTCACGGACAAGCGAGCACGCTTGTGAGTGCCTCCCTCGTTCTCGAGAAAACCCGGGCCCCTTGAGGCTGTTCGTGCGCTACCCCACAGAAAACCACGCTGGCGTACGGGCCCACCGCCATTCGTCTCTCTGGGGATGTGCACACGCCGGAAGTGTACACAAAGCCACCAGAGATCGCCATAGCGATTTGAATCAGGCCGCTCGAGAGTCCTTCGCGGCGGAGGTCTGAACACTGGCCAGGAGCATGGCCATGGCCAGGAGCACGGTCATATAGAACGTGAAAACGTCCGCGGGATCTTCAACCTGCGCCGGGGCTGTCGCCGACGAAGGAGCGATGCCAGGAAATGGGAAGGCCGAGATCGTCTCGCTCGACGGATCCGTATCCATCGGCGCAGGGGGAATTGCGGGGGGGCAAAGGTCTTCGAGCAATGTGGGCAGGGGAGAAAGCCGTCCGGTATACGGTCCCCGGCAAACGTCCCCCTTCAGCAGCAGCCGCTCGACGCGAACCTGCGGAAAGGTGGCTCGCAGCCGCTCGATGGCGGCCTTCACGCGGGAATTCGCCAATGCTTGACCACACGTTGGGAACGACGCGAACCAGTGGTCGGGTCGCTTGGCGATCAGTTGCCGACGACAGCGTTCCGCCAGGACCGCGTCTTCCGCCCCACTCTCGGCCACGGCCAGAGTCATGAGGGCGTCGCGCAACGTACTCCGGCCGTCTCGCTCAGCCTGCCAGGCGAGCCGCAGCAATTGTTCGGCCGACATTGTTGATCTCCTCCCTGCCACCATCGACCTGCTCGCACCCAGGCGATTCTCCAAGGCTCCCCTCGCAAAAAAAAACAGAGCCTCTCAAGGTCGATGCTCGCAACCGACCGCGGGCGACCTCCGTCGCTCGTCCGCGACCCCTCAGAAAATGACTTCAACTCGGGTTCGACCGAGGATTACGAAGCCACCCATCACAACAGCGCCTCTTTGCAGCGTTCTCAGGACGCCCGACGCATCTCTCTGTAAATAAACACGTTCCGTCGCCTGTAGTGCAAATCGAAGCGTCTCGAGAAAAGAGCGTGGCCCTTCCCTCGCTCTACTTCCATCGGCGTTTGGCTTAGCGATCTTTCCTCGTTTTCCCAAACGGTGTGCATCCCCTGAATTCTCACAGACTGAATTGGGGTTCTCGCGGGCGAGTGCGGACCACTATGCTTGGGGCCCCTTGTGTTCCTGCGCGGAGTTTTGGTTGATGCGAATCTTGCTCGTCACCTCGTTTCCCATCCCCGGCGAATATGACGGCACTGCGATGTTGCCGATCAAGATCATGCGGGCCTTGAAGACCCGGGGCGTGGAGGTCGTCTTGGCCCACCTCCGCGCTCGCCCCCCGTTTGGCCGGATGACGCGGGAAGACTTCGAGGGGACCCCCTCGTTCACGCTCCCCCCCGGAACCTGGGGTCGCGGGCTGCGCCAGATCGCTCGCGAGTATCCGTTCGATGTTGTGCATGCGCAACACTACGGAGGGGCCACGCGTGCCTATTTTGCGTGCCGACGCAATGGCTGGCCGATCGTTTACGAGATTCACTCCCTTTTGGGAGACGAGGTCGAACGCAAGCGGCTGGGGCGAGGCCTGGTCTTCCGCACCTACCTGACGCTTGAGCGGGCCGTGCTCAAGCACGCGGCGGCCATCATTGCTCTCGGGGAGCCGGTCAAGAAGGTCGTGATCGACGAGAAGAAGGTGCCCAGCGACCGGGTCTCCGTCATCTTCCCCGGCATCGACCTGGGGGAATACGACCGCCCGGGGGACCCGGCAACGATCAAGGGGGTCGACCCCGAGCACAAGGTGATCATGTATGTGGGCAGCATCGTCCACCCCAATCAGGGGGTCCCGATCCTGATCGCCGCCCTGCCCCAGATCTTTGCGGAGCGGCCCGACGCGCGCTGCGTGCTCGTGGGAGGCCCCGCTGAAGCCGGCGAAACCTATCGTGCCCAGCTCGGTGAATACGGTGACCGGCTGATTGTCTTGACCAATCAAACCCCAGAGCAGGTGGTGGCCCTAACCCGGCGTGCCGACGTTCTGGTCCACCCGCGTCTGGCCTGCCGTGAAAATTATTCGGTTCAGAGCAAAATCGCCGTCTATCTCGCCTCGGGACGGCCGATCGTGGCCACCAACTTCGGCGACTACACCAAGATCCTCGGAGAAACCGGCGCAGGACATCTCACGGAGGTCGCTTCAGGTCCTCTAGCGCAAGGAATTCTTGAAGTCCTCGCCGATCCGGCACTTGCGGCCCGCCTCGCCGCCGCGACCGGACCCGTGGCTCGCGAGCACTTTGGGATGGATCGCAACATCGACCGCTACCTCGAGGTCTACAAGCAAGCCCTCGCGGCCGGCCCGCGATGACTTCTTGACGCGCTTTCATCCGACGCAGCCCAGAGCCGACGATTTCGTCGGCTCTTTTTTTTTGTAAGAAATCGAAGGGGTGTGTGTTCTCCCTTTCAGAGCGGCTTTCGTTCGTATTGCGTCAGCGAATCTTGGGAAATCTCGGGGTTGATGAAGCACGCCTGGGTGACACTGACAAATGCGCTTGCTTATCAGTGGCTCGTGCGTAGGCCCACGGACAAATGAGTACATTTGACCGTGCCACCCGATGGCCAGAGAAAACTCGACACAAAGGCGTTGTGCGCTAGGCGAATGAAAACCGTTCCAACGTCGCGCGGAAAGCGACGACGTGGGCGGATACCGTGTGATCTTGGGGAGAGGCACGTCATCATCAAAGCGGCTCAGTCTCCAAAGCGGCTGAGACGGTGCTTTCGGATGCCGGCTCTCCTTTTCGCCGCATGGCCCCCGACGCGATACGCCCCAAACCTTCGAGGCCCTTGTCGTTGAGCATGCCGATCCGCCTGCGAATCACCGACGCTGGAACGGAATCCGCGGATCCTTCGCCGTCCGAGCGCCCCGCCCCCTTGGCCTCGGCGCAGCGAGAATCCGAGGATCTCTCCGCCTGGGTTATGGCCTCAGCCCCCAGGGCGGTGGCCTACGCCACGTCGCTGCTGCGCGATCGCGAGAAGGCTGAAGACGTGGTTCAAGACTGCTACTGCCGGCTCCTGGCAAAGGCAGACGTTTACGACCTGCCATCCGATGGACTCAAACTCTTGCTCACCGCGGTCAGCCACGCATGTATCAACCTGAAGGCTCGCCGCCGCTTCGTGATCCCGCTCTTCGGCAAGGAGGGACGGGAGACCGAAGTTGAGGACCGCTCGACGCGGCAGCCCGGTGAAAACTTGATGGATCGGGAACTGGCGGACGCGATTGCTCGAGGGCTCGCGAAACTCCCGATCCGGCAGAGAGCGGCGATCGAGTTGAAGAGCCAGGAGCTCTCGCTCCAGGAGATCGCCGACATCCTTCAAATCAGCCCGAGCAATGCAGGCGTGCTGATCCATCGGGCTCGAGCGGCGATGGAAGAGTACCTGGCCCCCTACCGGGGAGGTCCCAAGTCATGAATCCGGAAGCGCCGCGACGCGATGATGATATCGAAACGCTGATTCGCCGCCACCTCCGCGAAGAGGAACGTCTCGTGGACCCGCGAGGCATCCTGGATAGGGTCCAGGCGAAGCTCGTGGCGGTAGAGCCGACGAACGTGCTGCGGGGCTTCGGCCGCCATTTCACGTCGCGGCGCGCTCTCGCCACCATGCGCTGGGGGGTGGGAGCCGTAGCGGCTTTGCTCCTGATCGGCTTCGTCTGGACCTTCCGCCAGGCCTCGGCCCATGCAGATGCCGTGAAGCTGGTTCGTGAAGCTCGCGGAGCTCTTGAATCCCATCCCGATCGGTCTTACCGCATGGAGATCGTTCTGGCCCCCGGCATGGCGGAAGAAGCCCCTCTCCTCGCGGCCCTCGCCTCCTTCGACCGCCGCCTCTGGACCCGGTCCGACCGGTTCTGGATCGACGTGCGGGGAGCCACTCAATGCTGGGCCTTCGGGCGCGACGAGCGGCGGCACGTCTGGATCGCCTCCACACCGGATCTCGGCCTCGACTTCGCTCCTGAAGAGGTTCCTGAACCGCTCGACATGGCCCTCGACCTCTTCAGCCTGGATCTCGATACCGTGCTTAAACTGCTCTCTACCGAATTCGACGTGACGGTGGACCGTGACGGCTCTCAGGTTCCCCCCGGTGTGACCCGTATTCGAGGCACCCCCAAACCCAACCGCCCTCGGCCCCGGCTTCGGTCCATCGTTGTCGAGATCGACGAGCAAACCAAGATCGTTCGACACGTCCTGCTCGCCCGAGTCCGTAAAGGACGCCCATTGGCGGATGTCTCTTTCACCTTCGATCGGGATGGGGTCGAACCCGACTCGGCCTATCGACTCTCATCTCATCTCAATACCGATGCTTCCATTCTCGGCTCCGACCGCTGGTTGCGCCGACGTCGAGAGCTTGTCCGATTCTTCGGTTCTCTTATGCTCAAAGGCGAATAACATGAGCGACGAACATAATAAGGCGACGCTCCATCATCATCGATCGGGCCGGCGCCTTCGGGCGATGCAACCTGTGCTGGCATTCGTCTTCGCGGCTTTTATGTCCCTCGTGATGGGCGAAGCCAACGCCGCGGCTCCATCCCAGGTGACGTTCACGGAACACGTGGCGCCGATCGTTTTTAACAACTGCGCCTCATGCCATCGCCCGGGTGAAGGCACGCCGTTTTCACTCTTGAATTATCGTGATGTGAAGAAACGAGGCGAGATCCTTCGCACCGTGGTCAAGGATGGATACATGCCCCCCTGGCCTCCCGCGAAAGGTTGGGGGCATTTCCAGGACGAGCGGAGACTCACCGACGAGCAAATCTCTCTGCTCGACCGTTGGGTGGATACCGGAATGGCCGAAGGCCCCGCCGACAAATTGCCGGCTCTCCCCAAGTTTCCCGAGGGGGGTTGGTCGCTGGGCAAGCCGGACCTGGTCGTGACTCTTCCCGAAGCGTTCGACGTCCCCGCCGACGGTCCCGACATCTACCGGATGTTCGTCTTGCCCCTCAATCTGCCCAAGGACCAGTGGGTCACCGCCGTCGAGATCCGTCCCACCGCGCGTTCCGTCGTGCACCACGCGCTCTACTTTCTCGACAGCACGGGAACGTCGCGAACGCTTGACGAGGCCGACCCTGGTCCCGGCTTCAGCCGCATGGGCTTCCCGCGCACGGGAACACTCGGCGGCTGGGCGGTGGGAGCAACGCCGAGACATCTGCCCATGAACCTGGCCTACTCGCTCCCCAAGAGCGCGGATCTGGTCGTGCAAATGCACTTCCACCCCTCGGGCAAAGCCGAGCGGGAACAGACCACCTTCGGGCTTTACTTCGCGAAGGAGCCTCCTCGAAAGCGGTTGCTCGGTACGCAGGCACCCATCGGCTTCGGCATCGCAACCGAGCTCCGCACTCGCGGTATCAAGCCGGGAGAAAAGGATTTCACCATCCGAGGCGAGTGGACCGTCCCCTTTGACATCGACGCCGTCTCAGTCGGAGGACACGCCCATTACCTTTGCAAAACGATGAAGGCGGTCGCCGAACTCCCGAACGGTGAAGAGCGAAAGCTCTTCGCCATCGACGACTGGGACTTCAACTGGCAAGGGCGCTACCACTTCAAAGATCCGGTGCGTCTGCCCAAGGGAACCGTCGTCAGAACCACGCTCGTTTACGACAACTCGGCGGACAACCCCCGCAACCCAACAAACCCTCCCAAGCACGTCCGCTGGGGAGAAGGCTCAACCGATGAAATGGGCTCGATTGGTCTCGCATTCATCGCTGTTAATGAAACGGACCTCGCCTCTTACAAAGGCCCCGGAATCTTCGGAGGAGCCGACATGGTCGGCCGGCTTGGGGTGGGTGCCAACGGGCTGCGCAACCTCGGGCCCGAACGGCTCCTGGCGATCTTCGACCTGCTCGAGGAGAACAGCTTCGCCCCGCTCATAGACGTGACGCTCGACGAACGCACTATCCTTTGGCGCTCGGCGGACATCGAGCAGGAGCGCCGGATCGCGATCTTCGACCTGCTCGATGCCGACAAGAACGGCAAGCTCGAAGGTGAGGAAATCCCTGAGAGGCTCCGCGCTTTCATGGGCCGGCTCGACAGGAACGGCAACGGAGCGCTCGAACGAAGCGAGGTCGAACGCATTCGTCCTGGTTCGGCTCCCGACGGCCAGCGCCGCCTTCCTCCGCTAAGGCGAGGTTCACTCCGCTCGCAAACCTCGGCGGTCGACCCGCCGATGACCGACATCGACGGCCAGACCTGGACTCCTCACCCCACGGTAGGAACCAAGGCGAATGTGCTCGTCTTCGTCACGCGAGACTGCCCCATCGCCAACCAATATTCCCCGGAGATCAGCCGGCTCGCTCGCAGTTACGCGGACAAATCCGTCTCCTTCCTGCTCGTGCATACCGACCCGGATACGACTCCCGCCGGCGCTCGGGAACACGCCAAGGAGTACGACCTCCATTTGCCGATCCTCCTCGACCCCGAGCACAAGTTGGTCGCGTACACCAAGGTGGTCGTCACCCCCGAAGCCGTCGTCATCAAACCGGATGGGACGATCGCCTACAGCGGCCGCATCGACGATCGTTTTGGCAAACTCGGGCGGCAGCGTCCCGAGCCGAGCCAACATGACCTCCGCGACGCCATCGACGCCGTTCTCACGGATCAACCGATCAAGGTAGCCCGGGTCGAAGCGATCGGTTGTCCCATCGAGAACCTCAAGCGCTGAGGGATCACTTCCACGGGTCTTCCTCCGGCTCGCAACGTCCTTCTGGAGAGTTTCTTTCTATCCGGGAGCCTCGCCATGCTCGGCTTCAAGTTCCTATTCCCTTCCCTGCTCCTCTGCGCGCTCCCCGTCCTGGGGGACGACACCCCCGCGCAAGTCCCGGACGCAAAGTCGGGAATCCTCCAATCCCGAGAGTGGCAGGTTGGCGGCACCAAGCGAGAGGCCCTCGTCTTCATCCCCGCGGTTCCGCGACAGGCCCCCGTCATCTTCGTCTGGCACGGTCACGGCGGAACCACGCGCCACGCCTCCAACGCGTTCGCCCTCCACAAGCTCTGGCCCGAAGCGATCGTCGTCTATCCCCAAGGTCTGCCGACCCCAGGCAAGATCGTCGACCCCGAGGGTCGAATGCCGGGATGGCAGTTCAACCCCGGCGAGCTTGAGGACCGCGACTTCCGCTTCTTCGACGCGATGCTCGCGACACTCGAGCGCGATCTGAAGTCTGACCCGAAACGCGTCTACGTCACCGGTCATTCCAACGGGGGCCGTTTCGTTTACGTCCTCTGGGCCGCTCGAGCCGAAAAGATTGCCGCCTTCGCCCCCTCCGCGAGCCCCGCAACGGGCCTCCTCTTTCGCATGCCGCCCAAGCCCTGCCTGCACATCGCCGGCGAAACCGACCGCCTCGTCCCCTTCGCCAGCCAGCAACGCACGATGGAAAAAGTCCGCGCACTCAACCATTGCCAAGCGGAAGGCCGCCCCTGGGGAGACTCCGGCGCAGGTAGGGTCACGCTCTACCCCTCCCCCAGCCAAACCCCCTTCATCTCAGCGATCTACCCCGGCGGACACACCTTCCCCAAGGAAGCTCCCCGGTTGATCGCGGAGTTCTTTAAACACACGGGCAAGGTGACCGATATAGCCTCTTCCGGCTCACCTTGACACTTCGGAGGCCCGTTCCTATCATGAACCTCCTTGCCATCGTAGCTCAATCGGCAGAGCACCGCTTTCGTAAAGCGGGGGTTGGTGGTTCAACTCCACTCGATGGCTCTTTCCCCTAACTTCCTCGCCGAAAGCCACTTAGCTCCTTCAAGAGGCTTGGCGTCAACCAGCGGCCGTTCTCGATCAAGACCTTGAACACAAGGGCTTGTGATCCAGGGTAATGCTCGTCTCGAGCAACGTTTTTTCCGGCGAAAATTTCACCGGATTATTTTTTTACGATCGACACCGATACTTGTCACACAGCCCACATATTCGATACGGCCGCCCTGGTAAGATCGATACGCGAACGGAAGCCCTGGTCAAACTGAAGGCGAGTGAAGCGGCCCAGCAAATGGAGGGGGGGAAACCCGAGTACGCAGGCCACGACACGTTCAATGGCCTCGACCTCCCTCCGGTTCATCGACGACTTGGGCTTTGGCAATCCAACACGCGCTGATGTTCCGCCTCTCGAAGGATCGCAGAATCCGCGCCGCGTTGCTCCCTAGCTTGGGGCAATCATATTCGTCACGCTATCCTCACTGATCGCCAAGGCAAGACCGCTGCAGCCGGAACATTAAGCAAGATCCGTCAAGGCGACCGAACCGGCAACAGCGCCACCTCGAGCCAGAATCCTTATTCGCATCCAAATATCAGCGATTTCCAAAAACCCAGCCCTGCTGGAACTCAGGCGCCTGGAGCTCTCGGCTTCATCCCCGTCACCCTGGGGCGGCGCCGTTTGCCAGGATGACAGAGGTTCACACCGTCCTTACTTGGCTGAGGTCACAAAATCGAAGGCCATGATCGACTTCGTTCGAGGGTCGTGCTTGGCGGCAAATTTCGCGAAGAGTGGGTCATCGAGATATTTTTTCAGGCTCACGAAATCGTCAAAAACCGCCACGATCGCCACGTCGTAGGAGTAAGCATCCAGCGCGTAGGGCAAATGGAGATCCTTGAGCAATCCCACCGTCGTTTGTTCCGAGGGAGCGGGGCGTCCCACGGAGAAGGAGCGGAAGTGGCGGATCTTGCCCAACATCGCGTGCGCATCGCTCACGAATTCGTCGACTTCCGCTTTGCCGTCCTTCGTCGTTTCCATGGTGCGGAAGACCACGACATGCATGTGGCGAGACTCGCCGCCATCAGCGGGTTCCTCTTTTGTGGCGCTCTGGACCGAACCGAAAAATGTCGTGGCGATGGCCCCACAAAGCAAGAGCACGGCGGATTTGAGCAATTTGCTGAGCATGCACGTGTTCTCCCTGGAACGAATCTGGCGAGGGGGTTTCCTGGTCGGATCACCCGCTCTTCGATCAAACGGCGGCTTCCGCCGAGCATGATAGCTTCTGGGATACCTCGGTAGGAAGACGGGGAAACAGAACCCCGGGTTTCTCGCCGCTTCTTTGCTCTTCTTGACCGGAGACACATCAAAGGTCCGTGCTTCTTTCACATCATGCGCACCTTCGCCGGTCAGACCGAGGAACTCCCTTTTCATTCCCCTTCTTAACGAGGCGATGCTTCTTTCGCATCAATCATCGGAAGCTCCGCGAAAGAAATCGAACGAGGAAGCTGCTTTTAAGATTTGTGCTTCCTATCACGGAGCGATATACCCTATTCTTCTTCGGCGCGTAGTACTTGGCCTGCGCGTCGACTTTGCCGAGATCAAGCGTTTTCACCTCGAAGTGTCAGTACCGGCGGTTGAGGCATGATGGGTTGAAGGAAATCCGCCGACCACTCCCCCCTTGCTGCCGATTCGATGGTCGCTTCAGAGGAAGGAGAGACGACCGTGTGGTCCCCGACATTGATCTCGGACTCGGGCCGACCAGAGGCGGCCGGCACTCGAGTCTGTGTGTGCGGAGGGGGCCACATGGCTCACGTTCTCGCCACCGCGCTTGGAGCGTGTCCCGAGCTCCTGGTCCGGATCCTTACACGGCGTCCGTCGGAGTGGTCCCGCGAGCTTGAGATTCACTATCGGCAGGAATACTTGCTGCGAGGCGCGATCGAGACGGCCACCGATGACCCCGCCGTGGCTTTAGCAGGCGCGGAGATCGTCTTTATCACGACGCCTGCAAATATCTTCAAGGAAATACTTGGCCGCATTCAACCTCACGTCGAAAGTGGCGCATGGGTAGGAGCCCTGCCAGGAACGGGCGGGTTCGACTGGATCGCTCGAGAAACGCTCGGTCCGGGCACACGGGTTTTTGGATTTCAGCGTGCGCCCTACGTTTGCCGAACGATCCGCTACGGCAAGAGCGTGGCGCTTAGCGGCATCCGCCCCAAAGTCCGGATGGCCGCGCTCCCTCCTGGCGAGGCCCCTGGCCTCGCCAGGCGCCTCTCGGCCTACCTCAACTTGCCGATCGAGATCACACCACATTTCTTGCCAATCACGCTGTCCCCCGGCAATCCCTTGTTTCACTCGGCCCGCTTGTTCGCCCTCTTTCGAGACTGGGACGGGCGAACGACTCTGAGGACATGTCCCCTCTTCTACGAAGAGTGGGACGCAGCCGCGACGGATTGCTACCTGAGCCTCGATCGCGAGCTCCAAGCCGTGGCCAAGGCACTCCCCGTCGATATGTCCGCGGTACGGCCCGTGCTCGCCCATTACCAGGCCGCGACCCCGATTGAGCTAACTCAACGCATTCAAGGAATCGAGGCCCTCCGAGGTATCCTCGCGCCGATGCGACCGGTCGACGATGGCTTCGTCCCTGACTTTGAGCACCGATTTGTGACCGAAGACATTCTCCACGGCTTAGCCGTCCAGCGCGCCGTTGCCCGTTTGGCGGGCGTGCCAACCCCCACCATGGACGAGATCATCGCCTGGGCAAAGTCACATATCTCGACGGATCCCAATCGGCCCGAGCCTGCCCTGCCCGAGCACTACGGCATCCATGACGTCGCGACCCTGGTCGATCGCTCGGGGGCCTGCGACACACTCTTTTCCACGTAAAATCCGACGTGGCACCATCCCAGCAGCCGCGCGGCGGCCTGACCCAGAAAGCCTCGGTTCGCGGCTGCTTCGTCCCACCGGGGCCAGTGATAGAAGTCCAGGTGATCGACCCGCCGATAACCGTTTCGAGCGAACAGCCGGGCGAACGAGCGCGTGTTGCAAACCTGTCCCGCGTGGGCTCGGTCCGCCACTCCCCCGGACCACAGGCCTGACGTCATCAGGTTGTGGATGGTCTGTCTCCATCCCGAAGGCTTGGGGTGACGGCTCAAGAGGGAAACAACCTCCTTCCAGGCAAACAGACTGGCTCGGCGAGTGAATGACGCCACCAGCAAGCCGCCTGGTTCGACGAGCCCCGCGAGGTACCGCATGTAGCTTTCGTGGTCCCGGACGTAAGGAAAGACTCCCAGGACGATGACAACCTCAAAGCGCCAGGGGAACGGCGCGATCGCACCTTGAACGAGCCGGAAGCGGTAGTTCGGTTCGTCAAGCAGTCCGCGCGTTGCGTCGCGCGCGGCCGCGAGCATCTCCGAGGAAATGTCCGCCCCATAGACGTCGAACCCCCGGCGAGCGAGCGCGACACTCAGAAGGCCGCCACCACAACCAAGGTCGAGAACCTTCGCGCCGGGGCGCAGGGCCGCGATCTTCTCCGCGACAAGCCGAGCGCGAAGCGCGTAGAACGACTCGGGACCGGAGGCCGCGAGATAACGCTCCGAGGCCTCTGTCCAGAAAGAGTGGATGGCAGCGTCGCTGGGCGTCATTCGGAGCAAAAATTCCTGAGTGCCTCGAGGTCACCAATCCCCGAATTCTGAGGAGTCGCGATTCCGGCCGCGTCACGACCACGGACCCGTCCATCCATCAGCAGGTCCAACCCGAGCAAGCGCTGCCCCCAATCCAGCACGCGGTCGAGATAAGGAGTGGGCGCCTCGGTGAGTTCCAGGATAGCCTTCAAGACCACGAGACCATACGAGACATCTTCGCTGAAGTAGTAGGCTTTCAGATCCGGAATCGTGCCGCCTGGAACCTGTCGCAACGGCACCGGTCGTCCCGCCAAGGCACGAATCGCCCGAATCTTGGGGGTGAGGTCCTCGGGAAAAGGCACCTCGTAGTGCTGGAGCACAGGGACGGCCCAACCGAGGTCCAGCGGGATCAGTCGGGTCGCGGCTTGCACTTCCTCGTCGAGCCGCAAGAAGATCTCAGAGGCATGTTCATCCCAGTCCTCATAGAACTTCAGATCCAACGGTAAAGAAAGGACTGTGCCTGGGGTCCACTCCCGAAAGAGAGAGTAGACCCGAGGTGGATGAAAAAGGCTGTTCGAACGAGAAAACTCAACGTTCAAATAATTCCCGATTCCAACCACGTAAAGGTTCATGTCGTCTCGAAAGCGGCGACAGAGCTCGCCGATCCGTCGGCGAGGGACCGACGCCACGTAATGACGAGGCCGGATCCCGGTGATCTCCACGCGTTTTCCGTATGCGGTCTTGCGACAGACAAAAGGAACGCGCTGGAAGCCAAAGACCGGTTGAGCCCTTCCCAGAACCTGTCGAACCTGCCACGCGAAACCACCGAACCCAGGGAGTCCTCCAACCCAGGCCTCTGGCGCAAGATGGGGACGAAGTCGCGTTAAGACCTCACGGCGGGCCACGGCCGGAACCGCGACCAAGACCACATCCGCCCCGCGCGTAGCCTCGGCAGCGTCAGCGGTCGCCCTGGCGACCCGCCCTCGGACCACCCCTTCACCGAGAACGTCGGCCTCAACAACCGAAGCCCAATCATCGGGGCGTCGCGTCAAGACCCTGACTTCGACTCTGGGATTTGCCCCCAGCACCGCGACCAGGGCGTGAGCCAGGCTCCCGCCGCCACAGACGCAGTAAACCGAGGAGGTCATGACGTGTCGCCCACCGACTCCGGCCACAGAACGGGAAAGACTTTGGGGTCGGCGTAGTCAGGCCAGCCAGCAGCCTGGCGACGGCAAATCAGGTCATTCGAATGGACAAGCACTTCTCCGTTAGCGTTATACCAAGGACGATACCGATTGGACCCGTTCTGGATGTGGACAGCCACTGACACTCTGGGGCCAACACCGAAATTGTCAGCACTACCGTGAAGAAGGCGGCAGTGATGAAAACTGACTTGCCCCCGCGCCAATTCGAGCGCGGTGGGCGTGATAGGCAAGCCCGAAGCCCGAAAACCGGCCATGGCGGAATCCATGTCCTGATCATCGTGACCGCGAAGGTGGTCCCACTCCTTCCAAAGATGGCTCCCCTCGATGACGGAAAGGGTACCGTTGCCGGCGTTGCAAGCCTGAAGCGGAACCCAGGCCGTCAACATCACATCGGATGTACACGTTTGCCAGTAGGCTCGGTCCGTATGCCAACCGACGCGCGTGTGAGTGGCCCCTTCTTGCGGCGGTTTCCAGAGAACGGCGTCACGCCAGAGCCGGACTGTAGGCTCGCGGCACAAGCGGCTCGCCGTCGCGCCTATCATGGGATGCCGGACGATCGCCTTGAATTCATCAACCATCAACGATGCATAGCAGTTCAGACGAAGAACATTGCCGTCGCCAGGGGACCAATTGAACCGGCATGCGTGATCCGGCAGCCGATGATCGAGATCCCCTTGATAAAGCCGGGCGCAGCCCACCTCAGCGGCTTGCAGCACATCGGCCGGAAGCCGAAACCGAGAGAGATACCACCCCTTCGCCTCGTACTCGGCCACCTCATCCGGGCCGGGGAGAAGGTCTTCTTGAATGTTCCATCCGTCCATAAGCTCAGGCTCGCGCGACGGCAGGGAGCAAAGCGACGCTTCGCTCGAGTTCCCGGAAGTATCGGGCAATGAAGTCGGTAAGATCCCGAAGCAACTCAAAGAGGATCATCCGATGGCACGACCGAGCGATCAGCCGCTCCGAGACGTCAAGCATGACCTGATAATGGTCTTCATTGACGTCGATACCCACGTGCGCTCGCGCCCCTTTCGTGAACTCGGGGCCGTACCGTTCGCTCGCCTTGTCGACCACCAGAGACGACGTCCGGTCGGAGTTCCATTCCACCCACACCGAGTACGACACCGCGGCGATCGAACCCACGACGGGGATGCGGCGCTCGATATAGTCGACCATGCCGAGAGTCGAGGCAAACGGAGCCACCTCTCTCACATGCTCCAGGCTATATCCGTGCTTTTCGAGATCTTTCAAGTAGAGCGTGTCGTGGCTGAGTTCCTGCCACGTGTACTTACTCCACCAACGCGCGGCCTCATAGTCTTCCCGGACCATCTCGGCGAGAGCGAGGGCGTCTGTACGGCTCGTCAGCCAGATCCGCTTGACGGTCTCGATGCGATGCCGCAGGTAGTACGGCTCATCGAGCTCGATCCCTTCCTCCGCTAAATAGCGGGCGGAGGGGACCGCGGCGAACAACCGCTCCATCTCCGCTTCCATGAAGTTGTTCACGGTGGATTCGAGAGATTTTCGGCTCGTCATGGGAGTCTTGATCCGAGAAGAAAGGCCGCCCCGTCCGCCAGCCCGTGCCCCTTTGAGAGGCTGTCACGGGCCGGCGGACAAAGGGTCATTTGACGATATCAACACCGAATGGCAACTTCGCAAGCACCGACTTACCGCCAACTTTCTCCGTCGAATTGTGGACCGCATCCTGCAATGCCTTTGCCGAAACAATCAGGTGATCCAGAAATGCGACGTCCTCTTTCGACAACCCGCTCGAAGCTAGACGCTGCCGCAACGAGTCATGATCGCCGTAATGGCCTGGTGACGCTGACATATTTTCGTCTCCCTGAAGTTAGGAACCAATCATCCCCAATCGTGAGATCATAGTTTCTGGATATCGTACTGTCAAACGACTTTGCCAGACACCTACGGATCTCTCCGGCGTGCACGAAGGATCGATCCCCTCGACCCTGGCGACAACAGATCCGCTCAACCCAAGGAAAAGCCAGCCATGCCTCCATGTGCCGCAAAATATTCCCCGTGTGTTCCACAAGCAAAGAAAGTCCTCCCAAAGGAGGCCTGAATACCGCCGGCGTGCAAAAAACGATCGCTTTACCTCGCGATTCAAACAATTCTTCCCCAATACAATCTTTTATGGATTTAGGAGACTGGTAATCTCGCATAATTAGTAAAACTGGATAATGATGTCCCGAGTTTGCAACGCGAAATTCGCCACGAAGCTATCGACTCCATGGAAACCCTCTCACCGAACGACTATGATTCGCGATACGAGAAGAAGCGATACACATCAATCACAACTTCACGTTTTCGTAAACACCGGGCGCCGATCTCAACCACTCCGGGAAAGACCTCGGCCGATCGTCGGCAAACGAGCTTCCTGTGTGCTGCGATCTCGACCCCAACCATTGTTCAAGATTTGTTTTTCTTTGCAGGGCTTGCCACATGGATCAACGCATGCCACTGATCGCCAAGGAACTCGCGCCGCACGAGCTTGACCTCGCCCCGGTTCGCACGCTTCTAACGGCTTCGGAGGAGGATCGCGATCTCGACTGGCTCAAACGAATGTTGCAGTTCGCCGTGGAGCTCGAGTTCAAGACGATCCCCCCCTACCTCGTGGCGATGTGGTCGATCAAAGACCCGGGAAGCATCGTCGTCACACTGCTCTCGGGAATCGTCAAGCAGGAGATGCTCCATATGGGAATGGTGTGCAATCTCCTGAATACGATTGGAGGGACCCCGAAAATCAACGATCCGCATCTCGTGCCGCATTACCCGGGTCCGCTACCGGGCGGGGTCAATCCCAAGCTCAAGATCGGCCTCGAACGAATTTCCCTGGATCTCGTGGCCAACACGTTCATGGCTATCGAAGAGCCCGAGTTCGCCCCGATTGTCTGGTTCAAGGGGCAAACGTTTCCCACGATCGGCGCCTTCTACACGGCCATCGAGAAGCGGGTGGCCAAGCTCGATCCCCACGAGATCACCGGCGAGCGGCAGCTTTCGCTCAACAAGCCGGACTTCCCTCTCAAGGCGATCAAGACCGTCTCTGACGCTGTCGCGGCGATCGACCTGATCAAGGCGCAAGGGGAAGGGACGTCGAGTTCGCCCCTCTACGGACCAAACCCGACAGATATCTCCCACTATTTCCTCTTTGGCGAAATCTATAACGGAAAGCAGATCAAAAAGGTCGACGCCAACAAGTGGACCTACAGCGGCGACCCTGTCCCCTTCCCAGATCCCAAAGACATCTATCCGATGGCGCCCATACCGTCGCAAGGCTATCCCGAAAGCCGCGAGTTCAACGCGGTCTACGCAACCATGTTGAACGAACTTCAAACCGCCTGGGAACTGGGGGAAGCCAAAGGGGGAATTCACCTCACCAAGGCGATGATCCAAATGACCAAGCTCGGCTCGCTCGCCACGGACCTCATGCAGAAGGAGACCGTTCCAGGCTCAGGTGTCACCTTGGGACCGACTTTCCAGATCACTTAAACACCTCGGTTCCGGCTTCGAACAAGACCTCTCGAAGCGCAATCCGCAACGTTGGCGCACGAGCCAACTCGGGGAACCCTTGCGTAGCCTCCAGACGGTCCTTCCGCGGGGACTCGGCAAGGTCCTGCAGAACAGCACGTCGAAGCACTCTTCCCTAAGATTTCTTTACGAGAAAGACTCATGCCGCAAGCCTATCTGATTGAATTCGATCTCCTGGATGGCCATACCCCTTCCACGGGCGCCACGCTTGAGGCGAGTGAACTCGCCGCCACGGGCTGGCGATCGATCGGCGCGAGGACTGGGGGGCGTTTCACAAACAATACAGGGGTCGTGATCCGGGCTATCTATCTCAAAACGAACCTTGCCGGAGATACTTTCACCATCACCGCGGCTTCGGCGGGACGCTTGTTCGACACGGTTTGGCTCAAGAACGATCATACGGAAGCGTATTTCCTGGACGGCCATATCGCCAGCGGCCCGGGGATACCTGCCTCGGCAGCCTTTTGGATGAGAGTTCCCCCCAACTCCGATGATGAGATCGCGACCTGTGACGGTGGTGGTGCCTGCCCTTTCACCGGACAGCTCTTCGAGTCGAATCCCCCCGACCCTACCGGCAACGGCTGGACCAAGGTCAAGTCGGTACGTCGTGGCGACGCTCGATGGCAGCGACTTGTTTCCGCCTGCCCCTCCCTATACCGAGACATCACGGTCTACGGTGAATCCCCCGATGGTCACCACATCGTCTTCATCTCTCGTGGTGAGCTCCACGCTTACAACGATCAGAAGGGCGAGCTGACCACACACGCGACTCAAAAGACCGTGTTCTCGAAGGTCAATCGAATTGCCTACGACCAGGGGAGCTTCTCACTGCTCAGCAATGGAATCGTGGTCCACACTCTTTCGTTACCCAAAGAGAAATTCAGCTTCCTCGGCGCAATCGCAAAACAGACCCCGTAGAGCCGTGAATGCTTGAGCAACCCACGAGAGGCACCCAGCGAGTCGGCTGGGTTCGTGCAGGCGGCCGTTTTTGCGTGGCCGTAGTGGTCTCCGCCAGCGGGCCCAGGCTTTTGCCACTGACGGGGACCACCCGTGCCACTCGACCGGCCTCTTTACGACCACGCAGGTTCTCGAATATGTCAGCGCGCAACGCGCTTCAAGAACGCTGCAAAACGGCCTTCCTTCTTCCTTCGTCTGACACGCAATACCTTGATGTGTTCTCCGAGATCAGGGCGGCAGGGCCAAGCGTACTCATTTGTCCGTGGGTCTTTACACAAGCCACGGATACGTGAGGGCGCAGGAATTCTCCAGGGCTCACGAACACAACCCGCCTCGCAACGTCCGATAGAGCCGTCGCAAGCAGGAACCTGCTTAGCCGACGAGCCACATCATCGTTAAACGCTCACGCGTGAATATCCTTCCTGCATATCGCCGAGCAGGAATCTCCCTCGTTGATTCCCCCAGGGGAAAACTGCCGTCGGTCGACCGCGAAATCCGTGTTGTATATTTACGGCGAGGTGGTCTCTGATTCAGGCCCACATTTTTGTCGGCGCTGATAAGGATACCCTTTTGCATGCGATGCGCGGATTCTATCGATGGATTGGGGTGCGCCCATGATTTCGTTGGCGCGGATGAGCGGCAGACTCCCCTTGATGGCCTTCGCTTTGGCGCTGGCGGTTTCGGGGTATTCCACCCCCTCGGCCATGGCGCTGGGCGGGTCCGACGGCATGGGACTGTGGGGCGAGTACGGTTACGGGCCCCATCTCGGTGGGTATCACGGCATCGCCTATGGCAAGCCGTTTTATGGTGGATATGGGATGGTTTACGGCTATCCCAAACACCGCAAGGTGAACGGCTGCGGAGTCCCAGGCTACGGCGGGACCAGCCCGGGGTGTGGTTATCCGTATCACGGCAGTGCGAGCGTTTACACGGATGGCGTTCACTTTAACGGTAACTTTGGAATGTTCACGGGTGCTCCCACTCCTCCGCCCATGATGAGCTTGGAGAACGCCGCCGCGGAAGCCGCCGCGGAGAGCGACAAGGATCGTGCCAAAGAGAAAGCCAAGGAAAAGGCGGAAGAGGAAGAAATGGATCCCTCCGCGACGGACCCAGGCATCGATCCGGGGGGAGAAATGGGAGAGCCGGCCGACGATAAATCTCTTCGCTCCCCCAAGAGCACCAGCGCTCCCAAAAATAGCCGCGAGTTTGGGATCGATGAAGAAGCGATCGTCGAGGCCAACGGCGTTCGCGCTATGAAGGTGACCCGCGTCTATCCGGGAACCGTTGCGGAGACGGCGGGCATCCGCCGGGGAGACGTCATCTATTCCATCAACGGCTTCTTGACTGAACAGCAAGGCAACCTCACCTGGATCTTGGCCAACGCCTCCCCCAACAACACCCTCAAACTCACCGTGCGAAGCTCCCGCCAACCTCAAGGGCACATCATCACGGCCCTGGTTCCCTGAGGTTCATCGCGCAGCCCACGATCGACAACGGCCTCCCCATCGATCGTGGGAGCAAGACGTCTTGAGATTGCCAGGCACATTCCCCCAATACGACCACTCAACGGGTCGCCGGGGGAGGACCGTCGTTCACCTGGGGCAGGTAGTTGGGGCGATTCGTGTCAACCGGCAGAATGTCGCCGGGAGAACGCAGGCAGGCAATCTCGCGGGCGGGATACCCCAACGCATGGAACATCTCGAATTGAGCACGGTTGTAGTCGGCAACCGTGGCGAAATACTCATCGAGCGCCGTTTTCATGAGCTTGAGTGAGTAAACCGCCTCCTGTGGACGATTCACCAAGACCAGGACATCGCCAAACCGGGTCGTCTGTTGCAAGCCTTCGTAGGTGCCGTCGAAGGCGACAATGGCCGTACGAACGGCACGGTCGGCCTGGATGACCCGTGTTGCCGCGGATTGAACGCGAGCACGGGCAGCAGTCACTTCCGCGGCGACCCGGTCCTGGGTCTTGCGCAGCTCGACGATGGCATGCGACTCCTCTCCGCGTTGCTTTTTGACCCGCGCACCGTTCCCGATTCCGAAGGCCTCAAGCTGCCAGATGAGCTGGAAGCTCGTGTCCACACGGCCAGCCCACTGGTTGAGGTTGCTGTTGGGGCCTGTCCCGAAAATCCCCGCTTGGATGTACATACCGGCACTCTGAAAGCCGTTGATCATCATGATCGGCAGGAGCGGCCGCATTTTTTCACGACGAATCCGTATTTCCGCCGCGTGGACCATCGCCTGGTTCGAGGCCAGCTCGGGACGATTGAGCTCGGCGATGGGGATCAGGTCTTCAAGCGGCCGAGAAGGCTCGATCAAGGTGAGTTGGAGATGATCGTCTTCGAGGGGGACAACCACGGTGCGCGGGTCGAGCCGTAAAATCTGTGTGAGATCGGCGCTGTGCACCCGCCAATCTTCTCGCGCCGAGGCGGCCTCCTGCTGCAAATCCGCAAGCAGGTTCTTGGCGCGATCGATTTCGATCCGAGGAACCAGATCCTTGCTCAAGCGGGTGACTCGATCGACCAGGTCGTGCCCTCGCTTCACGGTGTAGAGGGCCCCGGCATACGTCCCTCGCGCTTGATGTACACTGAAGTAGGCTCTCGCCGTTTCAAGCAGTGCATCATTCTTGGCGGTCTGGATGTCAAACTCCCGAGCTGCAAGAACCTGTCGCGCCGCCAGAGGCTGGAAGATGGCATCGGTGAGATTGACGTATTGATAGAGTGCACCACCACCATAGAAAAAGTCCACACTGGGCGTGGTGAGAATCCCCTTGTTGAAGTCGGGACCGCCGCCGTCGTGCCGGATGTAATCGGCGCCGAACAGCACGGTGGGAACCCAAAGGACCTTGGCCCGGGCGAGTTGTGCTTCGGCAACCCACGCGCTGGCCTGGGCGGCGGCGACGATCAGAGGCCGCGCGTCAGAAAGCCGCATGGCGGTCGCGAGGTTGATCGGGAACTGAAGATCGGTCGGCTCAAGAGGCGCGGGCTTCAGCTTCAAGGTCCTGTCGACCGTTGGCTGCACCGCCACTTGAGCATGCGTTGTCTTGAGCGATCCATCAAGGAGAGCACGTGTCTCCCGAAGAGCCTTGCGCTGCGGCTGCACTCTGGGATCATCGGACCAGATTGAGAAGACCCAGGGCTGCATCCCCGTGGGCCCACTCGACGAGGGGGGGGTTCGACGAGCCGGCGCAACCCGATGCATGGGGGCCGGCTTGATCGCCGCCCCGGTGGGTGCCAACGGTCGGGGAGTCCCCTTCGTCTTCGCCGCCGCTTGGACGCGAACCGCCGAACGCGGAAGCGGCAAAGGGAGCGATTGCGGCCGGGGCGCGAGGCTCGCCGGTGCCGGCACCTGGGCCAAGCATGGTCCGGAACCGACCCAGGAGAGCGGCAAGGCCACGACAAGAATCCATGGCCATGCAATTCGTTCCATCACTCACTCCCCTCCCTACGCCATTCCCTGGCGAGGCAGCCCCTCCGGCCGCTCCCACCCGTTTCGTTTTCTGGGCTTCCGCGGGAAAACTCCGGAACGGCAACGCTTCACTTCGTACGTTGTCGCGGCACATCATAAAGCCGAAGAGAACTTTTCACGGAATGGGTATGTCCCCCAAGAGCGTTCCACTCAAGGAGACCGGTCCATTCTGCAAGACGATCGAAACGGCGATTCATTAAGATCCTAGCAATACTTAAAGAGGGATCACGTAGTTCTTCGAGGAGGTAACTTCCCAGAGGGCCGTATCCGGCAGGCCGAGCTCATGCCCCTTCGAACCGGGGCCATGAGCCACAATCCAATTCAACGTGTTGGCAAAAGTCGCCGGATTATATTTCACGCGAAGGAAGATTCCCGACGGTCCAGGGATGGCGGTACCCGTCGAGCCGGCAAGGTTGAGCATGAATCCTCCGCCGACCACGGGATTCGGCGGATAGTACTTTTTGGTCAAAATATAGAAGACCATGAACTGCCCCGGCTTCCACTGTTCGTTCCCGGTCAGAATGGGAAAAGAGCCAGGCTGCCCGCTGAATTTCACGGAGAAACCGCTACTGGCGTCGAAGGTCTTTGTAGTCCCGTTCTTCACGCTGACGGACAGCACGTTGTAAACCGCGCCCGGAATCGGCTGAGGCGTTTGAACCAGCACCTGCTGGAAGGGAGGTTGCAACACGACTCCTCCCGGCCCGGGCTGCGTGATGCGGAACAAGGTGTAACCCGCCTTCGAACCCGATTGCTGCGAAAGAGAATCCGCAGCCTGCTGATGGCTCGCGCGTGCCGCCGCCAACCGCGCCGCGTGAGTCAGCGCCGTCTGATTCTGTGAGAGCTCACTGATGGAATGCGCCCCGGCGCTAGGATGCCGAAGTAAGCTCTCCGCCGAGCCCGCGGCAAGCGTGCTGGCCGTGAGCAGGTACTTCGCCTCAAATCGCTCGAGATCAGGGCGAAAGACCAGGATCGGGCGCTGACGCATGAATGCCCCCTCTTCCGACTCAAGAGAACACAACCGTAGGACGCGGATACATCGACAGTGCGACAAATCTCACACCAATCAGCTCAACCGGAAAGATTCTTCCGAATCCCATCCGGTCAGCCAGGGCAACCACCGGCGCCTCACCGAGTCGCCGGCGGTGGGCCATCGTTAACAGGGGGCAAGTAAGCAGGCCGCTCGGTATTGACCGGCTCGATTGGCCCGGGAGGCCGCATGCAGGCAACTTCGCCGGCAGGATAACCCAGGGCATGGAACATCTCGAACTGCGCTCGGTTGTAATCCGCGACCGTGGTGAAATACTCGTCGAACGCCACCTTCATGAGCTGCAGCGCGAAGACCACTTCCTGCGGCCGGTTGACCAGAACCAAGACATCCCCGAAGCGTGTGGTTTGCTGAAGCCCCTCGTAGCTGCCGTTGAAGGTGATGATGGCCGTGCGGATGGCTCGATCGGCCTGGATGACCCGAGTCGCCGCCGACTGAACGCGTGCCTGGGCCCGCGTCACCTCGGCCGCCACGCGGTCCTGAATCTTGAAAAGCTCGATGATGGCCCGCGACTGTTCTCCCCGCTGCTCTTTGACCCGCGCCAGGTTCCCGATGCCGAAGGCCTCGAGTTCCCAGAGGGGTTGATAGCTCAGGTCCACACGCCCCGTCCACTGGTTGAGGCTGCTGTTGGGACCCATGCCGAAGATACCCGCCTGGATTTCTTCGTTGGGAGTCTGGAAACCATTAATCAAGATGCTGGGCAGAAACGGACGGGCCTTCTCGCGGCGGATCCGCGCCACCACAGCCTGAACCAACGCCTGGTTCGTGGCGAGTTCCGGGCGGTTGGTCAGCCCTACCGGAATCAGGTCGTTGAGCGGACGCGAGGGATCAATCAAGGTGAGCTGAAGGTGGTCATCCTCGAGCGGCACGACGACGGCTCGTGGATCAAGCCGTAGCACCTGGGTAAGCTCCGCGCTGTGGACGCGCCAATCCTCGCGAGCCGAGGTGGCTCGCTGCTCGAGGTCCGCCAGCAAGTTCTTGGCGCGATCGATTTCGATCCGAGGAACCAGATCCTTGCTCAGGCGGGTGATTCGATCGACCAGGTCGTGCCCCCGCTTCACGGAATAGAGGGTCCCCGCGTACATTCCCCGAGCCTGATGGACGCTGAAGTAAGCGCGTGCCGTTTCCAGAAGGGCGTCGTTCTTCGCGGTCTGGATCTCGAACTGGCGGGCCTTGAGAACCTGCCTCGCGGCCAGGGGCTCGAAGATGGCGTCGCTCAATGCGACTTTCTGCCACATACCGGCACCGGCGTAGAAGAAGTTCACGCTCGGTGAAGTGAGAATCCCTTTATTGAAGTCGGGACCGCCGCCGTCGTGCCGGATGTAATCGGCACCGATGTTCAGCCTGGGAACCCAGAGGACCTTGGCCCGCGTGAGCTGCGCCTCAGCCACCCACACGCTCGCCTGCGCGGCGGCCACCATCAAGGGCCGAGCGTCGGAGAGTCGCAGCGCTGTGGCAAGATTGATCGGAAAGCTGAGGTCGTCCGGCTCGAGTGGTCCTGGCTTCAACTTCTGAATCTGCTCATCGGCGACCGACGCAGCGCTCCAACCCGGCTTCGGCCGCGGCACGCTCGACGCGGGGAGCGGGTCCAACGAAACGTCGTTGCCCGCCGGCGAAGCGTTTGAGCTTCGGACCGACGTGGAGGCGGGTTTGAGCTTCACGCTCAGCCCATCACCTGACGGACGAGGCGCGTTCGCCCCCCCTGCCGCCGCCGGCACAGGGCGAGGTTTCACGGCGACGTCGTTCCTCGCCGAGCGTGGAACCAAAGTGGACATAGGCCTTGGCATGGGCACCGGGCGCGGCTTTACGCTCAGGTCATCACGCGCCGGCGGAGCTGCCGACCTCGTCGATGCCGCCGGGGCAGGTTGCGACGCCGTCGACGAAGCTGGTACCTGGGCCGCACTGGGGGTGGGTACGGTTCCCAGGAGCAAAGTGGCCGCGACCTGGGCCGACAGCCAGAAAAATCGTTTCATATTACCCCACCCTTAACGTCACGGGCTTGGCGGCGTAACGACGGCATCGGCCGCTCCGATCAAGACGAATCGTTACGATTCATCGGCTAACAGAGTGAGCCGGATTATGCGAAATGCCGGTTTATCCGTCCCGATCTTATTGTCGTGATTCGCAAGATGTCTCCGAATTCAACGTTATTGACATTTCCTCACACGAATCGCTCTCGGCCAAACCCCAATCCAATCAGGCACCGTCGGAAAAGAGCGACCCACAATAAGTCCTCCATAACATGACTTGTCAATTTTTCTATTTTTCAATGGATAGCCGTGTTCGAGCCTCGTTTTCAAGGGCCCAACCGAGTATGGGGTTCCCTCAACGAAGACGCGATCGCGGAACCATCTCGGTTTCCCAGCCTCGAGTCGCCTGTGCTGGATGCACCTCGCGGGGATGATGCTCGTCAGCCTGAGCCAATTCTCGGTTGCCTCTTCACGGGGCTAACAACCTCGAAGAGTGAGGGGCAATTCTTCCCCAATTTCGGTGCATCAAGCTCGATGGCAACGTCAATGGGACCACCACGGCTTTATGCAATACAACGATTATTCCAAATCGCCGGAGAGACAGTCTCGCGACCAAGAGAATCACACCGATTGTCCCGAAAGTATCGATTTTGTGGATTACTCTGAAAATCCAGAAAAACCGCGTTCTCCAGCCCCGTGAGAATCCAAATCCCTAGGAGCTGTTCTGAACGTAGCCTCGGAGCGACGTGGCCCGGCCTCATCGTTGGGATAGGCGTTCGGCGACCTCAACGCCGGGCCGGCTGAGCTTCGCTCAACCGTCGCGATGGATCGCCGGAGAGGAGAACCTGGGAAGTGCAAAGGGGCGGGGAAGCCCCTGGCTTGGCATAACGTCTAAAGTTTTCTTGCGCAAACGAGCCGGCAGACGCTACCGCATCTTCATTGCCGCTGAAACAGCCCGTAGAAAAACGATTGGGAGGAGCCCCAGGGCGTCGTGTGAGTTTCCCTGTCCTCGGAGACCAGCGAAAATCCCGGCCCAAGCTCCGCGGCGAGCGAGCTGGCGCTGTAGCGGCAAACGGTAAGATCGCTGCACCGTTTCGGACCGTCGTCGGCGAAGGTGGCGATCAGCAAATACCCCCCCTTGGGCAGCGTTTTCCGCGCCAGCTCGACGTACTTCTGGCGGTCAGCGGCTTCCGTCAGGAAGTGGAATACAGCGCGGTCGTGCCAGACGTCGAAAACACCAAGATCCTGCACCGTCGTCACATCAGCGGCGATCCATTCCACGCTTTCGGCACGCTCCTCCAATCTCGCTTGAGATTTCTTCAGCGCGGTATCCGCGATGTCGAGGACGGCAAGCCTTGCAAGAGCCAAGTCGAGCAACCGATCCACCAGAACCGAGGCCCCTCCTCCCACGTCAATCACTCTTCCTCCCGTCGCCGGAAGAACGCCACGAATCCACTCGAGCGATTTCCGAGGTTCGTCCTGGTACCAACTCACCGCGGACTCGCTCTTGCTCGAATAGACCCCCTCCCAATGAACCTTTCGGCTTGTATCCTCCATGGATGCTCCCTGGCGTGATTCTAAAACAGGTGGCCGATGCACGTATCAAGACCCGTGCCATCGTGAAGCAACCGGCGGAGCGATGCGGGCCTTCTGCTCGTGTCGAGAGCCCGCCCCACTTAGGGAAACCATCAGGGGGCTTTCATAACAGCCCCTTACGCTCAATTCCGCCTTTGCCTCTCTCATGGCCTGGTGTGACCCGAGCGCAAGGATTCGCATTTCCGAATTCCCCCATCCTCGCACGAGAGAGAAGGTCCCGAGTATAACACGAAAGTCGAAATCTTGACGTCGTGTCTTCCTGATCCGCTCAGGCCGCCAACCCATGCGCGGCTCGCTCGCGATGCGAAGGACGAGTCGCCGCGCGAACAATTCCAAGAGCCGAAAGAGCCATCGCGATCGAGCCCGGAGGGCTGCCCCCCGGCGGGCGTCCCTCCACTCCTCCACGGCCACCCGATCGCGGCCTCTTCTCCTCTCATTCCTATTCAAGGCCTGCTCTCAATAGAATTCCAGGGGCTCCGGCCGATCGCGGCCGATCATATTGAGCATGCACGTGTAAACTCTTTCTCGAGCCACCAGGTCGTCGACCGCCTGGGCCATGGTGAGAGCGCCTTGCAAATCTCCCTGGTTAGCCAGTCCCGCGGCTGCGGACCATAAAATGTCATTTTTGAGAGCGCTGTCGCGCAAGTCGGCCACGACCTTGAGTCCCTCCGCGACATACCCTTGCCTCGCCATGATTCGGCAGATCTGCAACCTAAGGACTTGCTCATCCCTTGTCATTTTCTCCGCCTGGGGACGGTCGAAAATGGCGTTGGGCTGAGGCTGCGAGGCAACCTGCATCACGGCAAGTCGTGCTTGAAGGGCGTGAAGACCACGACGGAGAGTCGCCTGGGCTCCACGATCGTCCCCCGACTCGCGCTGAGCATCGACGATGACTTCGTAAATTTCTTCACGGGAGACAGGATCGATGGTGTCGGCGATTTGCCAGGCTCTCTTCAGATCCCCGCCGCGCGTGAGTAAATACGCCGCTCGACGTGCGGGGTAAAGGATATGGCTTGGCGTGCGGATCTTCCCCCAGATCTGTGCCATTTCCTCCGCGGATCGCCGTGCCCCCGCGAGATCCCCTGCTTTTAGTTGCGCCAGGCCGATCCTGTGGAGAATTTCCGTCTTCGAGAATCGCTGCGTATCGAGAAGATCCGTTGCAGTCGTCCCTTTGGCGCGACGGGGGCCGAGATCTTCGGGATCGAAGGCTCTGGCCGTTTCCAAGGCCTCTTCAATGAGACCCAAACGCGCCTGCACCTCGGAAATCAAGTTCAGAGCATTACCTCGCACCATGAACATTCGTTTATTCGCAGACTTACGAGCCTCCACCAGGATCAGAGCAGCACCTTCCCGGTTTTCTGGTGTGATCTGCTCAACGATAGTCATCAAAGCCTGGTGTTCATGGGGCGCGGCCTCGCCTCCCTGAAGCTTGGGTAATGCCGGATCGTTGACCATCCGTAGCGCGCCGGTCAGATCGCCTGATTGAGCCTGCCACCGGATTAGCGTGGTCGGAGCGAAGACCTTTACGATGTGTTCCTTGGCATTCACAACGAATTCACGGGCTCTCCGTAACGTTTCCTGAACGCCCGCTTGATCTCCTCTCTCTCGCTGATGGGTCAGAAGAGACGTAAAGAAAAATTGCTTTAATGATTCTTTCTTCGTCGCCTTCTCTGAAAGCCGGATCGCCTCTTGATAGGTTGTCGCCGCTTCATTCGGAAATCCACACTTTTGTTGCGCCTGGGCAATCCAAAGCAAGTTCCCCGGCGTGTATACGTTGTCGTTCTCCTCAAGAGCAAGCGCCATCTCGATCGCCCGCTGAAAAAGCGTTTTCGCATCGTCGCGCTGGCCAAGGCGAGCTTCAGCCGCAGCGACGCGAAGGATGGCCCCCACTTGATCGGGCGGCCCCTTGGGATCGTCGATCCTATTGCGGGCCCGGCGAAGCACCAACGCCATCTCCTCGGGGTTCAACGCGCGTGAGGCGGGCTTGGGCCGCTCCGTCTTCGCCGGAGGATCGTCCTGGGCGGCAAGCAGAATCATCGGAAGGGCAACAAGAGCGAGGATGAACGGAGGGATGATGTGCGAGAGCCGCGCGGAGTGTTCTTCACCCCCCAGGACACGGCGGATTCGGTCGACGACGTGATGATGCCGCTCCGCCAAGGCGATGGAAGCAAGGCCGGGGCGGATTTCAGGAAGAACGAGCGAGGCAAGCAGCTCGGCATAGAGACGCCCCTTCCCGGTCCGTGCCACCACCAGGCGATCGCAACAGTGTTCGCGCTCGAGCCGGATCCAGCCGGAGATCCACCAGACGGCCGGATGAAAGAAGAGGAGCGACTCGATCACCCTTTGCACCAGGTTGATGAGAACATCGTACCGCCGCACATGTGCCAGCTCATGGAGCAAGGCCATCTCGATTAGCTCGACGCTCCAACCCGTCACGGCGGTCGTGGGGAGTAAGATCAAGGGGCGCAGGATTCCCAGCACGACCGGCGTCTTCACCAGGTCGCAAATCCCCACCGTGACCGGCCGCCTGATGCCCAACGCTTCGGCGAGCCGGCCGCAACGGTCAGGCAAATCCCCGCCCCGCAGAATCAGGCTTTGCAGGCGCAGATGGTCGGTTCTGAGCAGTCCCACGGCCAGCATCGCCAGGGTGGTCGGAGCCCCTGCCAGCCAGAACCACGGGAGCCTCCGCACCGCGGCATCCAGCAGCCCCCCTGCCCCTATCGAGCCTGGCGATACTTCCCGCAAACGAGGAGCGCGCCCTGGCGCAGGAGCAGTCCACGACATCACGGCTCCCGGCGGCATCGGCGAGATCGGCCGCACGGTGACGGACGCCATCGCAGGGTCGACTGCCGAAAGCGGGGGGACCGAGCCCCGAGCCAGGGCCGCAACAATCACCCCGGGCGCGAGAGCCAGCGCCGCCAGACAGATCAACGCAAAAGCATGGCGAAACTCAGGCCGGGAACGTCGCGTCGCCCGACGCACCCAGGCCGCCGCAAGGCCGATGAGTCCTCCAACCCATAGGAAATGCAACATCGTCCAGCCGGCGATCACCCAAGGGCTGTCTCTTATACACATCTAGATGTGTATAAGAGACAGCCGCCAGACAGATCAACGCAAAAGCATGGCGAAACTCAGGCCGGGAACGTCGCGTCGCCCGACGCACCCAGGCCGCCGCAAGGCCGATGAGTCCTCCAACCCATAGGAAATGCAACATCGTCCAGCCGGCGATCACCCAAGGGCGCGACGCCATTACGGTTGAGATGTTCATGACTTCTTCCTTGAGTGAGCGTCCTTCGAACCCTGAGACTCCTTGAGCAGGCGCAAGATCTCTTCACGATCGCCCGCGCTGAGCTCCCCTTCCTCAACCAGGTGGGCCACAAGCTCCCCCGCCGAGCCATTGAAGGCCCGGTCCATCAGCCTGCGGAGCAGCCCCGATGCCGCGGTCTTGCGGTTGACAAGCGGCGACCAGAGGTATCCTCGAACCCCTTGCAGCCGCTCAACCAAACCCTTCTCCATCATGACCTTGAGCGTTGTGGCCACGGTCGTTGCCGCCACGGCCCGCTGACGGCTCAAGCCACTCCGGATCTGCCCCAGCTCAGAAGGGCCGGAATCCCAGAGGATTTTGAGAATCTCCAGTTCGGCATCAGTCGGATGTGGGCTTGGTGGACGAGCCATCAATGGCCTCCTGGCGTCTTAGAAACTTTGATCGGTTCTGATTCTATCGAACTAGAATACAGAGTCAATGCTGCAACTCATCGATTCGAGAAACGTCGGCGACCGAGGATTTCAATGACCTGCCCAGGGGACCGAAAAGGTACGGGGTTTGCTCCGTATGAGCGGGGTTTTCGCTCGCATTGCGCCCGCGAGTCCAGGCAAAGTCCTGGGTGTATGAAGCATCAACGAATGGCCCTGGCAAGCGAAAACGCTTGACCGCCACTCATTGCGAGACCCAGCCCAGCACCCTAAGACCTTGTGAGCTCGCCAAAGGAAAACCGCGCCTCGGCCTTTTGCCAAAAAGAACGACGCAACGGGGTTCACACACCGCTTAGAAGCTGTTTCAAAACCGATTAAGCAATCCGCTTGAAACAGATGAGGGAAGCTGCCAACTCGTGGAAGGCCTGGAAATGCGCCCCAGTTCGTTCGTAACAAAGTTTGAGACGGCGATAGTTGCCGAACCAGCTCAGGGTGCGTTCCACCACGTATCGCGTCTTACCCAACCCGCTTCCGTGTTCCCGTTTCTTTCCCAAGGGTGCGAGCAAAGGTTTGATGCCCCAGCTCCTTACCAGCTTCGCCGTGGCAGCCGAACCGTAACCGGCATCTCCCTGGAGAACCTTCGGCTTGGTAAGGGGACGTCCGCTGGCTCCTTGCACGGGCCGCATGCTCAATACCAGGGTTTCGGTCATGGCATCATCGCGGACGTTTGCGGGGCTCGTCTCCACAACCAGCGGCAATCCCTTGGCGTCGGTCAGAACGTGGCGTTTGCAGCCTGCTTTGGCTCGATCCGTGGGATTCGGCCCGGTGTGATCCCCCCAAAAACCGCACGAACACTCGCCGAATCGATCACGGCCCTTTCCAAGTTGATCGCCCCGCTCTTTCCAAGCACCTTCAGCAACAACGCATGCAGCTTCGGCCACACGTCCAGGCGAGTCCACTCGGTGAAGCGACGCCAGCATGTACTGCCGCTGCCGCAGTTCATCTCCTTGGGTAACGCCTGCCACGGGATGCCCGTTTTGAGGACGAAGATCACGCCGACCAAAGCGCGGCGATCCGAAACTCTGGGACGACCACCCTTGGGCGAAGGCTCGGCCTTGGGCAACAAGGGCTCGACGAGAGTCCAGAATCGGTCTGTAACGAGTTCCGCCATGCGTAGGACTCCTTGCGATACGCGACGGCCGGACTATAGCAAGATCACGGACTTTTGAAATAGCTTCTTAGAATGAGCCTGATGACGTCGCATGTTCGGTTTCGTCCCTCTTTTGCGAGGCGAGGGCCGACTCACCAACCTGCGAATTTTTGCATTCGGGAGGATTGATGCAAAGCGAACGGGAGAAGATGCTGGCCGGAGAGTTGTACGACCCCGCTGACCCTGAGCTCTCCGCCCTGCGGGTTCGGGCGCGCGACCTCTGCCAGGCTCTCAATGCCACGACGGAAGCCCAGGAAGAGGAACGTCGGCGAATCTTGAGCGAACTCTTTGGCGCGGGGGGAGAACGCGTCCTGATGCAACCCCCCTTCTACTGCGACTACGGCGTGAACATCCTGCTCGGCGAAAAAGTCTTCTTCAACTTCAACTGCGTCGTGCTCGACGTGGCCCACGTCAAGATTGGAGACTACACCCTCTTCGGCCCCTCCGTGCAGATCTATACGGCCACTCATCCGCTGAATGCCGAAATGCGACGCCAGAAAGAATTTGCGAAGCCGATCGAGATCGGGTCGGACGTCTGGGTCGGCGGCGGAGCCATCATCTGTCCTGGGGTCCGCATCGGCTCTCGGTCGGTGATCGGCGCCGGCAGCGTGGTAACCAAGGACATTCCCGAAGGGGTAATCGCGGTTGGCAACCCCTGCCGCGTCGTTCGCGCGATCACGGAATAAGGCGAACCCTCATCACGCCCCGAAATTCACTGCGGCTGGAGCCAAAACGGGTTCTCGGAAAACCGGCCGGAAGGAGTCGAGAAGCCTCCACAAACAAGACGAGGCTCTTGCTTTCGAGGCTCTCGTCTACTATAATTTTATACAGTATTCCGAAGCTCCCAGGCCGAAAAGGGATCTTCCGCGATGTCCACGCTGACTCGAAGCCGAACTCGCGTTGCACCCGCTGATCGCCGCCGTGCCGCTCGTGCCGAGTGCCGGATGATCCTAGCGATCAATGACCGGCGTTATCGCGTTTTCGCCGTCCAGTGCGATCCCACCGCGGCGGATCGTTGCTACGAGCTTCGCAAGGAGGACGGCACCACCTACTTCGTTTCGCAACATCCCTACGGATCCGAGTGCGATTGCCCTGACTTCATCTTCCACCGCGACGGTCTCGACCCCGCCGGTTGCAAGCACATCAAGGCCCTCACCAGCTACGGCATGATCGTCCAACCCGTTGAGTCCTGAATGCTGGCTGGTTTGCGGCACATCAAGCCACGTGAACCACGCTGAATGAATGGCGTGCATGGGGCCTCCGGCCCGTGGACCGGGGTTGTCAACTCTTGTAAGATCTCCGGCGCCACCCCACCGGCCCCTTTACGATACACCTGACCTCTCTCATTCGCTGGACTTCCGAGGCCGGGAAAGCCAGAGAAAAGTGGTTTTACCGTATCGAAATCGAAGAAATTTCCAATCTTAATTTATAATCATTTAATTAATTCTCGTAGATCACGAGAAGACAATAGTGTCTACCAACCCCTCTCATCAAAACTCGAGATCCCCGACTCCCAACGCACCCAACAAAACCCCAAGGGTAGCCCAGACAACCCGTTGTCTGGGTGGCGAAGCCACAAGAGGAAACGGAAAGGCCGGGGATAGGGGAAAAACCTCGGCCCGTGATGATCCTCTTGTCGCTTCGCGACCTGGACAAACAAGTTGTCCAGGCGACCCAGGGGCCGGTTTCTTGAGCATTTTCGACGACGAAAGACCTCGAGCTTCCTAACTCCCAAGGCTTGCGACCAACCCCAAGGGTAGCCCAGACAACTCGTTGTTTGGGTGGCGAAGCCACAAGAGGAAACGGAGAGGCCGGGGATAGGGGAAAAACCTCGGCCCGTAATGATCCTCTTGTCGCTTCGCGACCTGGACAAACAAGTTGGAGCCGTCCGATAATTCGGATCGACCGATGGGTCGATGTGAGCTGTGCCCCAAGAGGTTACGACGGGCCTCGCCCAGCTTACCGTGGCACCCCGCCCTCGCAGTCGACCGAGGCCTCCCAGGCATCCCAGAAGTGTCGGCGTAAGTCTTTATGGCAAAAGAGACATCGACTCCGGCGAATTATCGGACGGCTCCAAACAAGTTGTCCAGGCGACCCAAGAGGTTGATCGCCGCGACATTGGTCCTGCGATGGCCGCCGAAAAACTCGAGATCCTCCCACTCCCAACGTACCCAACAAAAACCCCAAGGGTAGCCCAGACAACTCGTTGTCTGGGTGGCGAAGCCACAAGAGGAAAGGGAGAGGCCAAGGGATAAATAAAAATCTTGGCCTGGGGTGAGCCTCCTGTCAGACAAACCAGTTGTCCAGGCGACCCATCCTAGCGTCTAAGGGAAATTAAGTCTTCGCTCAAGCTCTCTCAGGCGCGCTTCATGATCTTCCAGACTCGGCAGGATGGGTCGTGGCAGGTTATGCGCATCCAGGTCCGGCTCAGTGCGAGGTTCAGGTTGTTCCGGAGAGGGGCCGGCCTCGGCCATGATCTCGGGATCGGAATCAGGCGCCTTCGGTTGAAGCAAAAGCTCAATCCGTTGCGTGTAGAGCGAATCTAAGCGGCGAAGCCTCGCCTGCAAGGCGTCGCGCTCGGCCCGATAGCGATCGTCGATCCGTTTGAGTTTTGCGATCGATATGCTGCTCCCACCGGCCTTGGCCTCTCTCTCGGCTTCGTCGACCAGCGCTTCCAGCTCGATCTCGGCACGGGAGCGCGTCGTTGGAGAGGTGTCAGTCACAGCGCCCGCCCGAGGAGAAGACCTGGCCGTGTCCAAAGAACCGGCATGGAGATTGACCATGGGATTTTGATCGATAATTCGATAAATATTTCGTGTGCTGATATAATATCCCAGATTAGCGCTAGGTTCTGAGTAGTTGCATACGCCCACGAGATAGCCCTCGTCGGTGAAAAGCCCTCCACCCGATCGCCCTTGCTTGGGAGCCGTTTTGCAAAGGATCGCTTCATAGTTGGGTTTGCCGGACAACAGGCTGGCTTTTGGCTGGATCACATATGTTGTCCAGAAAGTTGGCTCTTGTCCCAGTGAGCATCCTCCGGTCGTTAGTTTCAAATTCTTCTCGGGCACCCAGTTCCTGGCAATGATGGGGCTGACTGGCAATCGGCGATTGGTTGGAATCCGAAGGAGACAAACATCCCGTTCCAGATCGATGTCGACCACCTCGCCGGAGACGGTCTCAATCAGCTTGGTCTTTACCTGAGAGGGAGGCGTTCCGTCAAAAAGATCGACGGTGACGCGATTCTTGTACAGGCTCGGAAATGGAACAGCCTTGCGATCCACATGAATAATGTGCGCGCATGTCAATATTAATGCTTCCTGAGACGTGCTCCCAATGATCGTCCCCGAACCGAAACCTATCGCATCCTTCGCGGAGGCGCTGATCTTGATACGCACCGTCGTTTCCCAGGGCATGGGAATCGCGGGATCCCGTTTCGGCTCGTCCTTGGCTGGCTCGTTCTCCGCCTGCCCTGGGAGGGGAGAAGGGAGGCTGGGTTCGGCAGGCTTGACCACCTGGCTCATGCTTCGGCGGCTCTCCTGGACCATCAAGCCGACGGCCAGCAGTGTCGCCACGATCACGACTTTCCCCGGGGTTGTCAGCATCAGAGGCATCACTCCTTTGACGGTTAGAACCAACCAGGCTGAGGTTGAGGACACGAGCGTATTCTTGGTAGTCAGGACTTGAAGCGCCGCGGCGGCGGACCTCTCAACCAAGGCCGCGGCGACGGTATGCGAAGTCGCATTGGCGGAGAGTCCCGCGAGCAGCAAACCGGCGGGAGCCGTGACACCGCGGCGGGTCAACCGCGCCCGAAGCCGATCCTTGCCGCGAGCCAGCCGCCCACGCACCGTGGTTTCACTCACGCCAAGGCGGGCAGCAACCTGTTCGTAGCTCATTCCCTCGAAGTAGCAAAGCACGAGAGGCCGTTGATACGTCTCCGGTAAGCGATTGATCTCTTCGTGGAGGATGGCGGCCTCGTCGAAACGGGAAGGAATCGTCTCGGTTTCGGTCAACGTTCTGCCCGCGGCTTGCAACTCGTGGCGGCGCTGGCGTTCGGCGGCGAACCTGGCCCTGGTCGCGACCTTGCGCGTCACCCCGTAGAGCCAGACGCTCAACGAATCGTTCACCCAGAGCGTTTGCGCTTTGCGAGCGAGGATCAGGAAGGTGACCTGGAAGGCGTCTTCCGCGGCATGACGGTCCCGCAAGAGGTCGCGACAAACGCGCAGGACCATCGGGCCGTGACGGGTAACCAGGACCTGAAAGGCCGCCTCGTCATTCCTGGACACAAAGCGCCTTAGCAACGGCCCGTCCGCTTCTTCCGTGAGGGTTCCTTCGTGGAACAGGCGACGGACGTGCTGGAAGAGCTCCGATTTTCCCTTATTCATGGGCTCGAGACTCCCAGTCCTTGTTGACTCCGTAAGTAATGCCTCGAAGCAGGGTGGCCCTCACGATCTTTTTGGTTTTGGGTATGGCTTTTTTGACCCGTAACCGCGAGTTTGTGATCATTGCCAGGGCAAAAGGATCGACATCGACGTGCGGTCTCGCGAAAATAAACAGCTTCCTTTGGTCGATCCTTCTCCGGCGTTTCAACCTCGAGGTTTCTCAGCGAAATGGCCACGGTCCTGACCTGCCTTCTGCTCGCGTTGACGACTTCGGGAGCCCTCGACGCCGGTTCGGGCCATGCGATCGAGGCTCGAAAAAATGTGCTCTTCATCGCGATTGATGATTTGAACGACTGGGTGGGGTGTCTCGAAGGACATCCTCAGGCCAAGACTCCCAACATCGATCGCCTGGCAGCGCGGGGAGTGTTGTTCACGAATGCCCATTGCCAGGCGCCGCTTTGCAACCCGTCGCGCAGCAGTCTGTTAACGGGCTTGCGCCCCTCCACCACGGGAATTTACGCACTTGAGCCGGGTTTCCGTGCCCTGCCCTCGCTGAAGAATCAGGTCACGTTACCGCAATATTTCGCGGCTAAGGGATACTCCACCTTCTCCGCGGGGAAGATTTTCCACGATGGTTCCGTGCCTCCGGCCGACCGCCTCAAGGAGATGCAGAGTTGGGGAGACGTCGGTGCTCCTCCTATTCCCCTGCGGAAGCTTGTGGAAACTCCCACCCCTCTCAAGGCCGTGGATTGGGGTGTTTTCCCCGAGCACGACGAAACGCAGGGGGACTGGAAGATCGCGGACTCCGCCATCAAGCGGCTGAAATCGCTCCCGACGGGACAGCCATTCTTCATTGGAGTGGGGTTTCGATACCCTCACGTCCCTTGCTTCGCCACCACGCGCTGGTTTGACCTTTACCCCGACGAATCGCTGATCTTGCCCCCCGTCAAAGAAAACGATCGCGACGACATCCCCGATTTCGCCTGGTACTTGCATTGGAAACTCCCGGAACCTCGTCTCTCCTGGCTCCGGCGGAACGACCAGTGGCGCTCCCTCGTTCGCGCCTACCTCGCCAGCACAAGCTTCATGGACAGCCAGGTTGGCCGGGTGCTTGACGCCCTGGAGGAGACGGGGAAAGCCAACGACACGCTCGTGGTCCTTTGGTCCGACCATGGCTGGCATCTCGGCGAAAAGGGGATCACAGGGAAGAACTCCCTCTGGGAACGCTCCACGCGAGTTCCCCTCATCTTCGCGGGTCCCGGGATTGTCGCCGGGGCTCGGTGCTCGCAGCCCGCGGAATTGCTCGACGTCTACCCAACTCTGGTTGAACTCACGGGACTCCCCGCCAAGTCAGACCTTGAGGGGCATAGTCTCATTCCCCAGCTCCACGACGCGAAGGCCCCCCGCAACCAGCCGGCGCTCACCACGCACGGCCCGGGCAATCACGCCGTTCGTTCAGAGCATTGGCGTTACATCCGCTACGCCAATGGCTCGGAAGAACTGTACGACCACCGCGCCGATCCCCACGAATGGGTCAATCTGGCCAAAGACCCGCGTTACCGTGACATCATTCGCGAGCATGCTCGCTGGATCCCGACCAAAGATGCGCCCGCCGCTCCCGGCAGCGTCAGCCGGCTCTTGATGCGCAAGCTCGGCGTATGGACCTGGGAAGGGAACCTCATTATCCCGAGCATGCTCGAGCGTTGAGCAACCATGAATGATGAGTCCGCGACCCCGATTTTCCTCCGGTTTGTTCCGACGCCACATCATGCAAAACACCGGGGGCACCACACCGTCCCCTCTACGCACTTCGAGCTGTTCCTGCCGCATCGGTATCCACACCGCTGTCCTGGAATGAATTGACAACCAGGCTGGCCCCGGCTTCGCTCAATCTCGAAATCATCTTTCAACGCCTGGGCCGGCGCAAGACCGACCCTTTCGAAGGGCCGCTTCGCTCGTTCACAAAGCAGAAGCATCCCCAATAAGGCTCATCATACGACTCCCTTTGGATCTCTATCGTTTTGCCGAGACACTGGCAAAGCTCGAGACCGAACCTGAATCCACGAATCTGGCACGGAAGCTGCTCGACTCCCCAAAAACAGGTGTTGCATCGAACGGTCAGGCGAGAACGTCTCTTCGACGAAGGAGAAAATCATGCCGAGAGGTGACAAGTCCAAGTATACCGACAAGCAGAAACGTAAAGCCGAACACATTGCCGAGAGTTATGAAGATCGAGGCGTCCCCGAGTCCGAAGCGGAACGACGGGCCTGGGCGACCGTCAACAAGGAGTCGGGGGGCGGGAAGAAGTCGGGGAGTGGCCGAGGCAAGGTGGAAACCCATGTCTCGAGCAAAAAAGGAGGAAGAATCGGAGGGGCTGCATCGGCCTCGCGAACCCCGGCGGAGCGATCGGCTTCAGCCAAGAAGGCCGCGGAAACCCGCAAACGCAACAAGGCCGAAGCGGAATCTCAGTAACGCGAGAACGCGCTCGGATGAGCCCAAAGCCAACGGGTGGCCAAGAGATCCCCAGAATCCCTCGACCACCCGCTTGGCGGCTCAGGGCCACGGTTCAGCCCGAGCCTATCTCGATTTTGGTGGAGACTCTTCCCCCTCACCCTCGCCGAAGGAGACTGCCGGGACAAATTCCGCTCAGCTCAGCAGACCCGGCTCATCTCCCTTAAGAAAATCTCGAGTCCTGAGAGATCAAAGGCTATGCCGACCCAAAGCATCCATTCCCCAACATGATTTTTGGGCCGGACGCCTGTGAACCTTCAAAATCAGGCACTCTGCCTGCGGCAGTCGTTACGAAGGATCTGGAGCAAGAAACCTTCTTGGCTGTCGTTGATTTGCCCCGCCCGAAAGAGTTCTTCGATTTCCTCAGCGCAACGATTGACGACTTCCTGTTTGCCAGGGTAGTCGACGTGACGCGCGATCAAATCGACAGACTCGACGAGCCGCTCGAAGTGAGAAAGTTTGGTCATGGTTCTTGCCTGCACAGGGGTCTCAACCGCGACGAGCGCGGAGAAGACGAATCAAAAAAAGAACGCCGCTCCTCGACGAGTCGGCAGCCTAACGGGGGGCATTCCCTGTGAAACGGCCAGCACCTTCCTGGTGAGTTTCCCTCACGCCCGTCTTTCCTCTTCGACTTATTCTTAATTCGTGGTCCGAGACGCGACGGTTCGAAGACCTCGAGAATCGCTCTTCGTCCCACTTCCAGACGCGATACAAGACGACCAGGCCCGTGTACCGCGTCCGCTCCTGACAGCGTTGACCCGCTTGACGGGTTGTGAATCCCACCTGTATCCCAGGAGAACCGATTCCATGTTCTCTTGAGATCAGACAGACTCGATGAACCGCAACCGGTGTGCCATATTCCAAGCCTTTTCGAGAGGATCGAACCTTGGATCTGGTGGAGACACGACTTACACCAAGCCGGCCGGCGGAGCGCTGGCACGCCCTCGGCCGGATTGCGAACGTTTCTACAATCAACTTGAGAATCGACGGAATTTCGCACCATGGCCGATGACGAGCGATTCATCGCGACACTCCTGGGCACAGCCCTGGGAGATGCCCTGGGATTGGCCGCAGAGGGAATGTCCGCGAAGCCGATCGCCCGGAGATTCGGACGAGTCGAGCGGTTCCACCTCTTCGGCCATACCGGCTATGTTTCGGATGACACGGAATTGTCGGCCCTTGTCGCCCAAAGCCTGATACGTCACCCCGACGACCCAGAGCGCTGCGCCCAGGCGTTTCGACGCTCATTGCTTGGCTGGTGCGCGCGCCTCCCTTGGGGCATTGGGCGAGCCACCCTGCGGGCGGGGTTCCGCATCGGCTTCGGCTTGAGTCCCAGCGGCGTGATGTCGGCCGGCAACGGCGCGGCCATGCGCGGAGCGATCGTGGGAGCCTTCTTTCCCGAAAATGCCAACCGCCGAACCCTATACGGCCGCGCTCTCGCCGAGGTGACCCATCGCGACCCTCGCGCGGTTGAAGGAGCCCTGTACGTCGCCGACCTGGCCGCGGCCTGTGTTCGGGCTCAAGGAAGAGCGACTCGAGAGGCCTGCCAGGCAGAAGCCTTCCAGGGCATGAACATCCCAGAACTCGCCAAGGCCATCGATCAAGCGCGAGATCTCGCATGCCGGCACGCCGACACACCGGCCGCAGCCTCGATTTGCGGGACATCAGGGTTTGTCGTGCACACGCTGGCAATGGCCACCTTTGGCTTCTTGCGCTTCGGAGACGACCCACTTCAAGCACTTTCCGAAGTGATCAGTGCGGGGGGAGACACCGATTCGATCGCCGCGATCCTCGGAGGCTGGCTCGGGGCCTTCCACGGCGAGGAATCTTTGCCGACCGACCTGATTGCGCGAATCCACGACGGGCCTTTCGGCCCCACTCATCTCCGAGCCCTGGGAACAGCCCTGGCATGCGTTCGACGTGGAGAGACGGTCCCCGTCCCTCGCTACTCACCCGCAGTAGCGCTGGGCCGGAATCTCGCTCTCTACCCGGTCATTCTGGGGCACGGATTTCGTCGCTTACTTCCCTTTTGACGCACGTCGCGGCGCCAAGTTCCCGACTTCTCCGAAGGAATCAAGACCAAGGAGAAGTTTTCTTGGGAGGTTGCCGGCGAAAGCCACTTCCATTGGCTCCGGATGGCCGGGGACGAGCCTTCGAGGCCCCGGAACAGAAGCCGAGGCAAGCTTCCCCACCCGAGGAACACATATCCTCATCTTGCTTCTCTTCCAAGGCACGCTGTTAGCGCCTCGCCGAGGGATCTCCAGCGACAACCCACTCTTCATTGAACGCCGCGTGCTGGATGGTGCTCCCCTCGGATTTGAGGCGGCGCGTGTATGTCGCGTGGAGCGTGCCGCCTTTCGCCTGAATCAACGACGGATAGTGGAACTGGCCTTTATCCACCTCGCATTGCTCGATGTGACGGGTCCATTTCCAGGTTTTCCCTTCGTCGTCGGAGATCGACAAGGCCAGCGAGTGCCTTCCTTTGGGCGTGTCGTTATAGATCAAGGCCCAGTGGCCATTTGCCAGCCGGATGGCTTCGATCCCCGCCCCTGGATTGGGAAAAGCGGCGTCGGTCACGGGTCCCCACGTGGCCCCTTGGTCCGTGGAAAGGCTCAAGCGAATCTTGTGGTGTTTGCCGTTGTCACGCATGAAAGCAACGATCGTCCCATCGTTCTTGAGCACAAGACTCGGCTGGATGTTCCCAAAGCCGAGCATCGGCGAGCTCGATGACCAGGTGCGCCCTCGATCGTCGCTGATGGCGATGATCGAGCCGTCGAACGTGTCTGAGTAGAGCGGCAGCAGCCAGCGTCCTGACGGAAGAGCGATCGCGTGAACGCGGGGCATCCATCCCAGGCGCTGATAGAGTTCGTCCTTCGCGCGGGTGCTGAATCGCTCGAGGGTCGGCTTCCATGCTTCCTTTTCGGAATCCGGAAGCGCACGGATCGCGTTCTCCATCGCCGAGGCGAAGTTGGTCGGCGTGATGTGCAAAACCCCTTCTCGAAGCCAACGCAAAGGTCCCTCGTGCTCCCCTTCATCGAGGGCCACCGCGAACTTCAAGAGGGCTCCTTCCCATCGATGGTCGAGGATGGTCGGCCAGAACAACCAGATCGACTGGTCCGGGGCCGCGAACAGGGCCGGGTTACAGTCGGGATACCCAGGCGTATCGGCGAGCAGAAAGCGCGGCTTCCAGCTCTTCGCCCCCTGCTTGAGCCAGGCACCGAAGATCTCAACGTCGTCAGCCTTGCGCTCACCCGTCCCTCGGTACCAGGTCGCGAGCAAGTCCCCTCCGGCAAGCTCGATCACACAAGAGGAATGGTTGTGCTTATCCTCGGGCGCGAAGATCGCCTCGCTCCGGAAAAAAGGCTCCGCGCCCAGGCTCGCGGCCGAGGCGGTCATCATCGTCAGAGCCAAAAGCATCGGGGCTTTCATAGGTCAGCTCGCAATGGATCCAAGCGACAGCATTAAGGCCGATCCGAACGATAGAGCCGAACACATCCTCGAAGCAAGGGGATCGTCGCTCTGTGCTGGGCCATGCCCTGTTCTCGAGCGCAGGGCGCTGGGGCTCCGATGCCGCCGCGAGAAAGATGGAATAATAGATGCAAGGAGACCAGGGGCGAACTCCACCCTCTCTTGAGAATCGTCGATCGAGGCCACATGCAACTTCCCCGGCTCACGGTGCGACGTCTTAAGAGGCTCACGCTGACGTCGATCGCGGCGATGGCCGTGCTCGCTTCGCTGTCGCGTCCGGGGGACGAACCTCTCACGGTGTGCGGCCTTGGCGTGATCGGCCTGCTCACGTTCGCCACGATCCTCCCTTTTCTTGCGTATGCCTTCGAGATTGGAGTCTCGGCTCCCCGGCCGGGAGACCCCCTTCGGCGTCCGCCAAGATTGCCCCGCCTTACGACCCGTCGTCTGCTTGAACTGGTTTTGGTCCTGGCGATCGGCTTTGCCGTGGCGCTCGTGCTGCGGCACTCCTCCTCACGGAACCTGAAACGCCCACATCCTCAAGCGTCAACTCCTCACGCCGCGCCGAAGCCCCGTTAGAGTCGTTAGCGCTCGGCTAGCGCACACCGCATGGGCCAAAGTTTCTGCTTATCCCTTGGCATCTCCCGTTCCTCTTGTGGCTCCGCCACCCAGACAACGAGTTGTCTGGGCGACCCCTGGGCTTTTGTTGCATGCGTTGGGAGTGGGAGAATCTCGAGTTTTTCGGCGGTCACCGCAGCACCGAGAGTCGTTGCGTGCGATGGCGGCACAAATGACCGAGACGGTTACGACGGCGATCGGCTTGGCCTTACAGGAGGTCTCAAGTCAGACATCTTGGGATGGTTTCAATCTCGTGCCTCGTACGCTGTGCAATCGTGAACCGCTCTAGACGACGGCTCACGGGGATGTTCGCGAAATGAAGAGAGGGTCCTGCGTCATTCTTAACAGACTTCGGGCTTTCATCTTGCGTCATGGCGAGCCTCTCTCGAGGACTTCAAATCCCTGGCCAAGACATCAGGGATTTCCTAACCCATTAGGTGTTGCGTCAGGCCATCGCGAAGCGTCACCGCGCAAGGCCACAATCCTGGGGTCGATCGGGTCAACCTCTTGACGAGAAAGCTAGGGTTTCTTTTAATTCACGGCGATAGAAATTTGGGGATTGAGTCGATGAGTACGCCGAATCTCTCGGTGAACGAGGGAACGGGGGACCCACATTCTTTGGGGCGAATCGCGCTGAGAACGGCGCGACGGGGCACCTTCGGCTCCGAGCCCGGCAGCTAACCTCGTAGGCGTCCGAGGGGTAATTTCCCGCCAGGTCGATCTCTCCCGGCCAGCGAACGTCGGCTTTGTGAAGCCGACCCCCATTGCAGGCGAATTCCCCAAAGATTCGACGGAACTTCGGGAAGGAATTACGGTCGACATGTTGGCCACTGGGGAACGTCCGCGCGAGTTACGCTGGTATCACGCGGGGCCCATGCTCTTTGGCGACTGGGGAACCAGCCGCCTCTACGTACTCGGCTTGGCTTTCGCCTTCAACGGTCGTGCTTCGTTCTGGTTCATCGCCTTGATGAGCGTGTTGCTCGTCGGCGTGGGCTGGAGCTATGAGATCATCTGCCGGCTCTTCCCCGACGGGGGAGGCGTCTACTCCTCCGCCCGGCACCGCTCGCAGCTCCTGGCCGTCATTGGCGGCCTGTTGCTCTGCGCGGATTATGTGGTAACCGCCTCCCTCTCCTGCCTTGACGCCTTCCACTACCTTGAGGCCGCGCTCGGCTTCAAGGGGGTTGAGATCCTCGGCATCCCGATCGAGGCCGTCCTGGCGGCCATGTCGATCCTGCTCATCGGCGGCCTGAACTACTTCGGACCGGCCAAGGCCGGCACCGTCGCGATGTTCATCGCAGCGGCGACCGTGGCTCTGACCCTGATCATCGGCGGCCGAGCCATTTTGCACATGACGGGGCTCTGGCCGATCGTCGATACCGCGATCGGCCCCCTCAAGCTCGCGTCCCCGTTCGCGAAGGGAGCCTGGGATTCCTGGGTGGGCTTCACCGAGATCGTCCTGGCCCTCTCCGGCGTGGAAGCGATCGCGAACATGACCGGGATCATGGTCCAGCCGGTTGAGAAGACCGCGCGAAAAGCGATCGTGCCTGTTTTGATCGAGATCGTGATCCTCAACCTGATCCTTGCCGCGGCAATGAACACGCTGCCCGACAGCATCTTGTTCAACAGCGCGGGGCAGTCGGCCCACACCGACGACATGCTCAAGGTCATCGCCAGCCACTACGTGGGGGATACCTTCGCCAAGATCTCGTCGGTCGTCTTCGCAGCCCTCTTGCTCTCCGCGGTGAACACCGCGCTGGCTGACTTGGTCTCGATCCAGTTCATGCTCTCGCGTGACAAGGAGCTGCCCCATGTCTTTAGTGGCCTCAACCACTTCGGCATGCCGGTGCTTCCCCTCGTCATCGCGGCCATCGTCCCCGCGGCGGTGGTGCTGATCTTCCCCAACGTCACCGCGCTCTCGGGCCTTTACGCCATCGGCGTGGTGGGGGCGATCGCAATCAACCTGGGGACGACCTCGAGCAATTTCGAGCTCGCTTTGCGCCGATATGAGCGCATTTTGATGGTGGTCCTCACCGTGGTGATGATCGCCATCGAAGGAACGATCTGCGTCGTCAAGCCGGAGGCGCGAGGTTTCGCCCTCCTCGTCTTGGTGGCGGGCTTGGCCGGGCGGCTCGTGACGATCGTCAGCAACCGCGCGGTGCCGATCTCGAAGTCCACGCGGATGGCCTACATCTCCCTCGCCATCGGCTCGATCGTGGCGGAGCTCGTCATCGTGGGTCTTCTCGGCCACGGCTGGCTTGGTTTTGGTCTTTCTTCGCTCGTCGCCGTGGTGGTTGGGGCGGGAAGCTATCACACCCAGGCCTATCGCACAGCGTTGATCGCCGCCGAACATGCCCACGTTCCTACGACGGCGACCAAGAAGCCGTCGATGATCCAACCGGGCGCTTACACCGCCAAGGAACGGATCATGGTCGCCACCCAGGGGAACCCCAAGCTCATCGAGTTCGCCATCAAGGAGTGCAAGAACCGGCAAGCGGAACTCGACATCCTCTTCATCCGCCACTTGGCCGTCACCCCGATGGGGCCGACGATTCCTCCCAAGCTCGAGGAAGACGAGCAGGCTCTCGCTTTGTTCGAGCGGCTGAGAGAACAGGCCAAGTCTGTGGGGGTGCCGCTACGGCTTCTCTACGGCGTGGCACGCGACATTCCCGACGCCATTCTCGACATGGCGGTAACCCACGGCGCAGACCTCTTGCTCCTGGGAACCACGCGCCGAGGCACCCTCTGGAAAGCCATGAAGGGGGACGTCATTCAGGCCGTTGCCGAGCAGCTCCCCGGCAGTATCGACCTCCTGATTCACGCCGGCTCCCCAGACAACGAGGCTTGATCAAGCTCGGGGCTCGGTGAAAACTTGCCAGCAAAAAATCAAAGCCATCAGGATGCGTGATCACGATCACCGCCTTGATGGCTTTGCTTATTTGGGTTCAGTTCCGCGGCTCGCTCGCGCGGATGATCCCCAACTCGTTCGCCGGACCCTGGCTGACGTGGCTCCAGTTGCGGAAGTGCTGTCTCAGCACATCCAGGCAACGATCGAGGCATCCAGGCCGTATGGCATTGTGATACTCCAACACCACACGATCGATCTTGCTCCAAAGCCACGGGGGGATCTCTTCGAGCACCTCGATCTCAGCCCCCTCGATGTCGATCTTCAAGAACTGGATTCGACCACTCGGGCTCTCTTTCAGCACCTCCTCGAGCGCCTCCGTCGCGGGGATGCAGCGGACGAACTCGTCGATACCGCTGGGGTCTGACGCCTGCTCTGAAAAGAGCGAAGAACCTCCCATCTGGCAAGCATGATGAAGCGTCAATGTCTCATGGCGGTTGAGAACACCCACGGGGTAAACCTTGACCGAAGACTGGAGACCATTCGCCCGGATGTTGCGCTCGAGGAATTGCCGATTGCGCGCCGAGGGCTCAAAACAGTGGACCTGAATCCCTCGAGCCTGGGTCGCGGCCTGGACCGCGAAGAACCCGATGTTCGCTCCCATGTCGACGACGCAATCTCCTGGTTTAGGCTGATAGAAACCAGGATGAAGATAGGAATGTTCTAAGAAGATTTCACGAAAGAGACTCCACGCATCATCCTGGAAACCATGTTCCAGGCTGACACCACTTCTCAGCCGCAAAGTGGGGAGCGTGTGCCCCGCGCGGTAGGCGGCGAACACTTCAGGCCAGTTGGCAAAAGAACGAGCCTGGGTCGCCAGCGTCTTCAGGGCCAGCCACTTCCCGTAGAGCACCATGGAGGCTTCTCCTGTTCGGTCCTACAGCTCAAGCCGATCCCGCGTTCCTACGCGAATTGGGTTCCAATTCCTTGGATCTTGTCGATTTTTTAACGGGGCCTCGTACTCGGTGTGACAAACCACGAGGAAATCCGGCATGCCGTTCTGGATCTTGAAGTGCTTTTCCAGAAACAAGGCCCGACAACGAGATGCCCTCATGACATCATGATTGACCGGCGCATCCGTTCATTTTAACATTCCGAAGAGTCTGCGTTTAGTTCCGTGCCCAAAAAACCACACGTCGCTTCATCAACGTGCACGCCGGGCAGGCTTTCACAAGCGCGAGAATCTCTTCACCGGGATAAGCTCTCTTCCGGAAGCCTCGCTCAACGCCTGCCCAAAGCCCCTGATTTGCACTTTTCGTTGCGCCATCTTGCGCAAGGCTGGGCGCATTTCACCCCTGGGAATCCCCGCAGCCGAGCAAGAAACTCTTGGCCGGCTCCATGCCAATAAGAAAGAGATCTGTGATAAAAAATGGCGACATCGGCCCGAGAATAGTCCTGAAAGCAAAATGCCATTTTGTTTCGCACATGTTGCTAGGCCAGCGAGCACGGGCCGTTTGTCTTGCCGAATCTTACCGTGGACCGATCCCAGCATGGGATGGGCTCTTACGGAGCCTGGCGCCGTTGTGCAACGTTCCAAAGACGATAGCCAAGGTCGACCTGCGGACGCTCAAACTCGCGGTTATTGAGAGTCCCTTCATCGTCGAACTCGTCCGGGCCCACAGAGTAGACCGCCAGTCCATCGCTGAGCCGCTTCACGTGGAAGGGAGCGGACGCGAACGGATCGCGCGGAAGCTTAACGGACAGGGCTTCCTCAATCTGCTCGGCCGACTCAGGCCATTGATGCCGGAGCCGGCGAAACCGCTCGGCGGCGATGAGCACGACGGTCGCTCCCGACAAGGCCCGCGAGCGGGCCTGTGTACGAGCAAGGCGATCGGCCGCAGGCATCAAAATTTCACACATATGATCATTCAACCAAAAGACAGGACTCTTTTCCTTGGAGAAGACGTCCGCGCGCCAAGCCTCCCAGAGCGCAGGTTGCTCGGACCACGGTTTCTTGACGATTTCAACGGCCTGGTTCAGCCCGTGCAGGCAAAGCCCCTGGTTGTAAGAAAGCGTGAGCCAAGCAAAGTAGCCCACGCGAGACTCTGGTAGGGCTCCCGCATTCCCGGGAGGAAGCGCCTTCACTCTCCCGATGCGTTCAACGTGGCGAAACGCGTTGGCCCTTTCTCCTCGCAGGGTGTAGAGCAGTACCGGCTCCTCGAATTCGGCGAGCACGCTTTGCTCGGTCGCGGCCAGAGCCGAGTCGCTCGGTTCACCGCGCGCCAGAGTGCGCTCAAGGGCCTCGGTCGTCTCCGCGACGATGGACATTCGAACCAATTGTGAGAACGAGAGGGGTTCATCGCCGAAAGACCGCGCCACGTTGAGCATCGCGCGGCAGGAATCGAGGGCACCGCCGAGGTCCCCCTCTTGGGCTCGCGAGGTCGCATCGAAATTCAAGAGGCTGGCAACATGACGAGCGTTGAGCAGGTGAGGCAGCGGCATCTCGAGAAGATCCGGCCGCCAGTCGATCGGATAGCGCCCCTTGGGAAGCTGTGAAAGCGTGCGAGCCAACGCCAGCGGCTCACCCAGGCGCTTGGTCTCGGCGCGCACGGCTTCCGCCTGTTCCTTCGCGAGCAGCACGTTGGGGGAGTTGGTTGGAATCGCGTTCCAAAGCGCAAGGCCTTGAAGCTTCTCCCAATTCGGAACGTCGCCGGCCTTTGGCGGAGCGGAGCCCCCTCCCTTCCAACCCTCCGGCAGCTTGTCGATGACATTCGTCACGCGGAGAGCGCTGTTGGAGGCGTCTTTCAAGACCTCGCGTTTGGCTTCGAGCTGATCGATCTTCCAGCCAGGGTCGAGACGATCGGCCTCGGCGACGGCCTCCCGGAGCGTCGTCAGCGCGACGAGCCGGACATACAGGCCCACGCCGATCGCGGCAGCGAGTCCCAGGGCCGCCAATCCAATCAGGCCGCGCAACAGCCAGGTATAGAGCCGCCTTGCTCGCTTCGACGAATCCTCGGCCGTCTTCATGGGTTCTCTCAAGATCGCAAGCCCAGGCAACGCGATGTGGCGCCCTTGGCTTTTCGATCAAGCCGGCCACCGCCCGGTCGGACACCGTTCATGCAGGAGACGTGCCTTGGCCGCGGTGATGCAACCGCAGACGCGGCAACGAACTCCCGTATGATGTTCACAGGTTGAGCAGACCGCAAGCCGGGCTCGATAGGCGTCGCCCGTGGCGGTCTTGAAACCCCCGCCGATGAAGGCGGCCATGGACTTCGTCGCGGTGAGGGCCATGCGCAATAAACCAGGGCCGCTGCTCGCCGCCGTGGATTGCTGAGCCGCGGTCGAGATTGCCGTGCTCACGTCGATCGAACCGCCAAACTGCGAGTCGGCCCCCCCTGCTCCTGCCGGGTTCAGTTTGGGAAAACCCTGACCTGACTGGTAGTTCGCCAGGTGATGCGCATACCAACCCACAGTCGGGTTTCCGATCCGCTGGAGCCGATCGACGGCCGCGGCGGCATACGCGATGGCCTGGTCGCGATGCCCGAGCTCCGCGTGCTCGATGCCCGCTTTCCAGAGCAGGTCGGCCTCATGCCGGACGTCACCGAGTTCGGAGGCCAGTACCCAGGCCTTGTCCAGGTGCGCCAGGGCGGTGGAATGGTCGCCGAGCCCCACCAGGGCCTGCCCCAGGCGATCCAGCGCAAGCTTCTCCGAGTAACGATCCCCGGTCAAACGGGCATGTTCCAGCACCGGCCCGATGACCTCCTGAGCCCGATCGAAGTGCCCCAGGGTCAGCAAGGCTTGCGCGAAGTTCCCGGTCGCATCGATCTCCAGAGTCCGATCACCAAGCCGCCGCGCTTCAGCGATCGTCGCTTCCAACGTCCCCGCGGCCGTTTGAGGGTCTCCCGCGTAGAGGTGGGCCAGCCCCAGGTCCGACATCGCCGAGACAACACGGCGGTTGTCGTTGGCCTCACGCGCAACCCTCAAGGCCCCTTCGGCCAAAGCACGAGGGGATTCGTGAGGGGGCAAAGCCGCCCCCCCCTCGGCACTCGCTTCCGTAGAAGGGCGCTCGACCTCGACGCCGCCAATGACGAAAAGGTTCTTGCCGATCGACCGCCACTCGCGACTCTGCGGCCACCGGGCCTTGATCTTCCCCTCATCCAGGGGAGCCCCCTCGTCCTCGGACCAGACCAGGCGGCGGTCCGAGCGCTTCTTTCCGTTCTGCTCCCCCGACTGGCCGTTAGGGAGCGTCCAGACCCGGTCCGACGCCCCCCCCGTCAACTTTTGAAACAGCTTCCCAAACGCGCCACCCAACCGCTGGCGCACATTCACCGACATCACCGGGATGGACCCGAGGCCCTCCGCAGAGTCCACCGCGGCTCCCGCCACCGTGGCAACGCGCTCCCAATTTTGAAAGCCTCCCCCTCGCTCACAGGGGAGCCAAAGCACGACCCGCCCTTCCGAAGCCGGCTCGAGAAGGACATTGCCGTCAACAATCAAAGGTCGCTCACCGAGGAATATTTTAATTTCTGATGCCATGATGATCGCTCTCGATAGTGTCGAACGCGACTCCCAGCCGTTTCTCCCCATCAAGATCCCTTCGGCAGCAACATGCTAATGAGGACATGTCGCCAGATCAATGTTCGAAGGCACCAATCCGCGGGCCACTTTTCCTTCCATCCGTGAAAATAGGCCTATCTCATACCTGATCGTTCTGTGAGCACGTGGGCCGCCACCAAAATCGATCAACATCGGATCGTCCGGCAGAAACCGAACAACACCAATCCTTGGTAGCAGCCGCTCCCTTCCGCCCGCAAGAAAGCAACGTTTCTTAACGCTTCTCTTCGATGAGCGTTACGCGAGGGGGCTCGGCATAGTCATGCCAGAAGCGTTCGATGACCTTCGGGTCGGCAGGACCATCATGGATGACGAGGCGGTAATGAGAGACATAGGGATGTCCGCGCGTGATCGCAAACTCCTCTTCGACCATCGGCGCGAAGCAAAAATAGGGCATGGTGGGATGAAGCCGAACGGGCTGAGGAAACCGGAAGTTGGAGGGATGGTCGAGGATCGAGATACCCGCGAACTTTCCATCAACCTTCCCTGAAAGATCGGCCCAGCGCGGCCGTGTGTGGTTCCCATCCAGCCGATGCTTTCCTTCGCTGGTCAGGAAGTCGCTCTCCCCCCTCTTGGCGGGATCGGGGGGCGTATCCCCCTGAGCGGTCGCGTCGAACCATTGACGGTTCCCACGCAAGCCGAGCCCGCCATAATGATACTTGTTGACCGTCAGCTTCTCGCCGATGATGTGCTGTGACGATTGGAAGTCGATGAGGAAATGCCCGGCGACGTCGTAAACCAAGACGAGCCAGAGGTCGCGGAGAACCGGCTTGGGACCGCTGGGAGCGGTCAAGTCCTCGTGGATCAACGCTGCCTGAAGTTCGCCGAAGACGGGGCCTCCTGCAATCATGTTTTTATATAAGGCTCCAGACGCCTCCTGCCGCACGTTCCCGGTCTTCTTGGCCTGGTTCCAGAAGTCGACGTTGCGCCCCTCGAAGGTCGTATTCACCCAGGCGAAGAAGAGGCCATGCTGGTGAGCGTGTTCGGGAGAGAAGTCGTCGGTCACGATGACGCCCGACGGCGTCTGCAACGGATGAATGAACCCGCTACGGCGATAAAACGAGGGAATCCCCGCAGGCGGCTCCGCAACGGCCGCCAGATACGTCAAGACGGGGCGATCCCCCACGCGCAGCGAGCCGGTCTTGCGATCGTCAAGGCCGCCGCGGTTGTGCTCCAATGGCTGGCCATCCACAAAAGCACGGACACCCCCATCGGCCGGAAGCGCGGCCTTCGAGGTATCTGTCGACAACCGGTAGCGGCGGGTCGTTCCAGCGCGAAGCGGCTCGCGAAGGATCCACATCACCCCTGAGCCGCCCCCTTTGGCCTGATGCGCCGTCTTCTGCACGGGCTCGTACTTGTGCGTCTCCAGGTTCTCGAGTGCGAACCCAGGGGCGTCGCTCATCGACCCGGGAAGTGGAACCGACAAAGGGGTGTCGCGCCGGTCGTGAGCCCCGGCCTCGACCTCGAAGACGACCGCAAGCGGCTCGTCCGCCACCAGCGTCCCCGCCATGATCGAGATGACCCAAACACTCAAGAAGCCGGCTCTTGTGATCATCATTCCCCGAGCTCCACCTCGAAATTTGGGAACCTCCAGCCCCAAAGGCTACGCCGTCCGACCCGCCAACTCAATCGGCCGCTCTTCTAACATGGCGGGCATTTCGAGAACGTTTGACCGCTCGACGTCAACGCTCTGGCAGGAGAAAGTGGCGGCGACGAGAAGGTGAAAGTTGTCACACGCATGCCAGCAAATAACGACTTCAAGAACAAGAAATGAGTCGCCCGGACAACTTGTTTGCCCAGGTCGCAAAGCGACAAGAGGATTACCACTGGTCCAGGTTTTTATTGATCCCTCGGCCTCTCCATCGATTCTTGTGGCTGCGCCACCCAGACAACACGTTGTCTGGACTACCCTTGGGGCCAATTCGCTTGACTTGCGACGCAGAGCCCGAGGGTAGCGCGCACGCAGGGGGGAGTTTGGATTTTTTCCAGAGAGATTTGAAATGTCGCGGCCGCGGCCATCATCGTGAAAAGTGCTCGATCTCAAGATCGAGAACCTGGATCACGGCTCACTTCGCCAACAGATTCCACTTTCCTTTCTCGAAGCGGAATCGCTGACCGTCGAGGGCATAAGCGATGGTTCCCACGCCAATCTTCGTCTTGGTGTTCCCCACCTTGACCCAGCGATCTTCATGAAGCACGGCAGTTTCTTGGAGCCCAGGCCCTTGCCTGATGCGCACGTCGAGTTCTGAGTCCCCGTCAATATCGTAGTACCCGGTGGAACGGGAACCGGGAAGTGCGGCTGCCTGGCTGTTCTCGGGCGCGGGAAGCCACACTTGAGGTTGAGCGCGCAGCCCGAGACGGAACTCAGTGAGATGCCCCTTGGCGTCACGATCGTAGGAAAAGTGAACGAGCTCTCCCTCGCACTCGACTTGCTTCCGGTCCTCGCTGAACCGGAACTCCGCCCCGCGGAGACCAACGGTCTGGTAGTAGACTCGGCCATCATCCATCACGCGGACTACTTTAAGAGGCATGCGTGCGTCTTGCGACCACGTCCGCGGCAGCAACGTGAGGCCGAGAAAAACAACGATCACGGAAGCCGAGACACCGACAAACCTTGATGGCATGGTCGATCCCCGTTCTGTGAGACCTGCTTCTGTTTGTGGGAGGCGGACACCACGGGGTCCGCCTCCAGGCCGCCTACCGATCAATAGGCATCCGAGCTAAGAACCTCACCACCGGCCACGGTTCCCAGAGCGCGCCAGACGAAGCCGTCCACCGAGCTCTTCACAAACCGGACGCTGCCGTCGCCGGCGACGATGTTGACACCACCGGGATGGTAACTCCGAGAGGTCACCGCTGCAAAGGTGGGGCCGCCGATCCGCTCGCGCATGCTGTTCAGATCGACGTCGGGAACGGAGTAGCCCGTACTTCCGGGGGTCCGCTTGTTGGGGGGCCAGGCGGTGGTCATGCCGATGTGATGGACGGCCACTTCCGGCCACTCACAGTGCCCCTCGGGATGATAGGTGCACCCGGTCCCCTGGTACTCGGGGGCGATCGTCTTGGGATCGGCGTAAGGGCTCGGGATATTGTTGGGGTCGTGAATCTGCGACAGCGGACCACAGTCTCGGATGTTCGGCTGCCAGTTTTTGACCTCGGCCATCATCATCGTCTGGCTGGTGCCGTCGGTGAACGCTGCCCAGCTTCGGCTGAGGTTAGGACCAAACGCACTCCGCGTGATCGCTCCTCCGCCGGGCCCCGCCCAAACGAACCAATCCCCCAGGCAGAAGCCGTAATTCGTCGGCCCGACGATCCCGAAAGTCCCGTTCGGTTCGCGATCCGTGCGAACCTCGCTCGGGCAGATAAAAACGCCGATCGTCTGGGCTGTCGCGGTAAGGTTGCCCGGATCGCCGTAGCTGGAACTCAAATTCAAGGCGTTGTAGATATTCCCCTGCTCGACATACTGGAGAATCCGGGCCAACCCTCCGAAGTCGCTCGTCCAAAGGGCACCGCTGGGGCGCGTCACGACGATGGCCGAGGGGGGCATTCCCCCCCAGGTCATCTGGTAGTTATGCAAGGCGAGCCCAAGCTGCTTCATGTTGTTCGAGCATTGGGCCCGGCGAGCGGCCTCGCGCGCTGCCTGCACGGCCGGCAGCAGCAACGCGATCAACAAGGCGATGATCGCCACGACCACCATGAGCTCGATCAGCGTGAAACCACGGAGATGACGTGTCTTCATCGCCCCACCTCCTTCACCGGCACGTGATGAGGATATTCCCAACGCCCCACGTTCTCGAGAAGCCAGTCATAGAAGAAGCGGACCCCGCGATCCGTCGCGCTCTTGCCGTAGCCCCCTCGCTCGGGGTTCGGGGCGGTGTTGCTCCGGTTGGTGATTCCCTGAATGTACGCGGCATGAAAGAGCATCGCCGAGTTCGGGGCAGCCTTGTAACGCTCCCAGTCCGCCTGCATCTCGACGAGGTCCCCCTTGGTAAAGATGCCGTCGTTCTCATAGTAGTCGTGCCGGGTCAGCTCCACGTTGACGACGAAGCCGCTGCTGGGGATCGCCATCGACTTCTGGATGATCCGCACGTTCATTCCGGGATACTCATCCTCCGTCCCCGTCTTCTCCGCCGGGCAAACGCCGACTTCAATGTCAGGCGCGACAGCCTTGAACCAGCTTGTCAGCTTCGCCTTCTTGGCCGCGCCATCGGGCTCTCGCATGAGCACCTGGTCCATCCGTTCCGGGTTGTTGTACTCATGCACCAGGTCGACGAAGACGTTCCGGAGCTGCCGCTCTTTGAGGAACCGCGCCACCTCTTCCACGGCCCGCTTGATGGCCGCGTCGTCGTAGAGGTTCTGATCCTTGCTCGGCGAGAAGATGCCGACCATGATGACCATCCCCCGCTTGTCGGCCTCGCGGACCAGCCAGTCAAGCCGGGCGGCCACATCCGGCTTGAGCTTGCCGTCCCGTTGAAGGCCGTCATATCCGGCCTCTCGGTTCGGGAAACCGCCGTTCGAGCCCTGAACATAGAGACCGATCGTGTTGATCCCGTGGGCCGTCATCGTGTCCAGGCAGTTCACGTGGCGCTCGGTCACATTCCAGCTATAGAGCGCGTTCCCACTGCGTATCCCCCAGAGCCGGACCGGCTGACCACCGAGAAACGCTCGGTCGTTCCGGATCTCGAACTCCTTGGTGGGAGTCGCGGGGCCAAGCTCTTTCTCCTGCCCCCATATAGGTAAGGGCCACGTCAACGCGCAGGTGATCAATAGGGCGCCCAAAGGTGCCACTCTCGCGTGGTGAAACACGGTGGTTCTCCGATGGAATCAGGGGGGGCCATTCAATCGACGTGTTCTTCGGTGAACATCCAACCGCGGGCTTACTTTATTCCGCGACGGCTAAATCATCGAAATCGGACTGCGCATCCGACTTCGTCCAGAGGCCGATCTTGCCGGCATCGAGAAATGTCGAATCCTCGGCCACGAGAAGCTTCTTGCCGTCGAAATAGCCGAAGATTTCTCGATCGGACATTGTGATGCGAAGGGTGTGCCAATTCTTGTCGCCAGGGACATCCGCGTGATCGAGCTGCGTGCGCTTGCCCCCCTCCACCTTGTAAACGCGAAGGTTGTCCTCGAGAGGGTTGTAGCGAGCAATGTAGTAATTATCTTTGTCCTTCGCTCGCCAGACCAATCCGCCCCCCTGGTCCTCCTTGCCGCTGACCGCCTTGAGACGCACGCTCACGTCGAGATCCTTGTAGTTCGTCCCCTCGACGAGAACCAGGTTGAAGATCCGTTTCTCGTTCTCCCCCCGCTGAGAGAGGATCTGGTTCGTACCTTCCTTGGCGACGACCCACTCCCCCACCTGGTTGGTGAACCCACGCGCGATCTTCCCCGGCGTATCCGACTCAAACGTCCAGACCTTTTTGCCGGCCGCCGCGCCGAGCCCCGAAAGGCCGATCATCACCAGCGCAGCGCAAACCCAGGGGCCCCGCGCGCACCTCGATCGAAAATTCATGGACGCTCTCGTGATCTAAGAACCCTCGCCGAATTCCGGGACCAGGAACCCGGCGATCATTTTCGAGATTGGCACACAGTCCTCAAAGACGATCTCTATGAGATCGATGCGCGGTCTCGGGCATCTCGATAGGAATTTCTGCACGTTGCAGCGCTACAGTGTCGTCACTTCCTTATTTTTGCTGACGACTCCGCGTCAAATCCTACGACAAGCGTCTTTGACATACAAGCGCGTCGCGAAAAGATGAGGAGACCCTACCGTAATGAGGTCGAGCCACTGTTGATCGGGTTACTCCTCAAACGATACGAAGAGGAGAAGGCAAAGCCCTTGTAAAGAGGCCGATTGGTGGCACTGGTGGTCCCACCGGGAGCCCCAAGGCCACCCCAAACGGCCCTCTACAAAGACCTCGGTCCTTGTCCTCCCCAACCGGAAACACATGGGTCTACGCATCCCCTTCCCGTTGACTCTCCCCAGGCAAGTAGCGTGCGGGGATCGGGCATTCCGGGCGCTCGAAATCCCAGAGGATGGTCACGAACCTCCAGGCCCCCTGATCTTGAAAGAGCTGGATGCTATTGATCCCACGTTGAAAAGGGATACCCCCAATCTCGCGGCGCGATTCATACGTGCTAAAGCTATGAGCAATATGCCCGAAAGCCTCGACATGCCGCGTGGACTCCCGTTCGTAAAAATCCGCTCCCCCCAACTCAGACTCGAAGAATTGAATGAACGTGTCGAGATCCATCGGCTCCATCTCGGCGCCGCCGGGCTGACGGGGAGAGTCGATCACACGAATGAGCCGAGCATCCGGCGCGAACAAAGAGCGAAAGCGATCCCAATCGCGAGGCGTCTCGGCAGGTCCGGAGATCACGTCATGAAGCGCACCGAGGATGGCGTCGACCGACTCGACGTCTTCGCGTCTCGGGTATGGGGAACAAGGCATGTGCAACTCTCTCGTCGGGTTCCTGAACATCGGCAAAGGGGACATTCTCCCACCCTTCCACCGTCAGGCAAGTGGTCCCTCGAGAAGCGTCGCTTGACAGAGGAGTGGACGCAAGAAAAGAACATACCCTGATTGGATTCCAGGAGGAGCCCAAAGACGCCCCACGGGGCCTCGAACTTGTTTCCCGCCACGTAGATTCTGGCGAGATCACGCTCTCAAACAACCCTTGAGCGTGTCCGCAATCCAGGCGATCTCAGACCGTGTCAGGGCAGATCCGCTAGGCAAGCAGAGGCCGGTGCGAGAAATGGCCTCCGCTTCATTTCCTCCGAGCGCGCGGCAGCCTCGAAAAGCGGGCTGCATATGCATGGGCTTCCAGACTGCCCGAGACTCGATACCCGACTCCGCGAGATGGATCCGCACCGCCTCGGCCGTGGCGCCAAAGGCCTCGGCGTCGATCCGGACGCAGGTCAACCACCGGCTGGCGACACATCCGTCAGCCTCGGGCATGAACGTGATGCCCGGTTCCCCCTCCAGCTCTTCCACGTAAGCCTGGAAGACCCACCGGCGCGCCTCAACCCGAGGGGAGAGTTCCTCGAACTGGGCAAGTCCAATAGCGGCCTGCAAATTCCCGAGCCGATAGTTGTAACCAACCCGCGCGTGCTCGAAGTGGGGCACGGGCTCCCGCGCCTGGTTGGCAAGGGAGCGGCACATCTCCGCCAACGCACGCGAGCGCGTCGCCAGCATGCCTCCCCCCGCCGACGTGACGATCTTGTTGCCGTTAAAGGAAAAGGCATTCGCCCAGCCGAAAGACCCCACGGCCCCCCCACGATACCGCGCTCCCAAAGCCTCGGCGGCATCCTCGATGATGGGAACACCATAGCGATCACTGAGACCGGCAATCGCATCCCAGTCCGCCGGTTGACCAAAAAGATCCACGACGATCACCGCGCGCGGAAGTTTGTCTCGGCGCTTTGCGCGTTCGAGCTCCTCCGCAAGCAGCTCCACCGAGATGTTCCAGGTCGCGGGATCGCAATCCACGAAAACAGGGAAGCCCCGCTCATAGGCGATCGGAAAGGCGGACGCCGCGAACGTCAAGGTTGAGCACCAAACCTCGTCCCCAGGCTGAAGCCCAAGGCAACGAACCGCCAGGTGAAGCGCCGCCGTGCCGCTCGAAACCCCAACCGCGTAAGGCAGACCGAGGTACTCCGCGAATTCGCGCTCGAACCGATCGAGATGATTTCCCCCCGCCGTGATCTGGTTAAGGGTAAGAGCCTCATCCAGATACTCCCTTTCCTTCGCACCCAACATCGGCGGCGATAACTCGATCCTCCGGCGCGGCGAATCCATGACGGGTTCCCAAAGTCCACATGCATGACCAAACCCAGCGTGATCTCCACAGTATGCCGAAGCGTGCTCTTTGCGAAAGATGTCTGCATTGCCATGGCTTCCCTGATCACATGATTTCGATTCCCCTCGCGCTCAGCTCATCCTGACCTCGCGTGGTTTGCAACGTTTCGAAAATTCGAAGGATTTCGCGCATGTCTTTTCAAGTCATCAATGGTCGGTCCGTTGAGCTATAATCGGCCGGTTGGCTTCCGCCCCGCGGATCTTGAAACGTGTGGGTCGCCTCGATTCGGGAGATCTCGATGCGTCTTCTGTTCACTCGCATGTTTGGCCTGATCGTCATTTTCTCTCGACCACCCCTGCTCACGGCCGCCGAAACGAGAGTCGAGGTCGTGGCGGGTGCCGAAGCCGCTCGCGCAAGCGACGGCCGGCTGCTGCTCTTCGCACAGAAGGTCGACCCAGCCACGGAGAAGCCTGTTAAACAGGTGGATGTCAATCAGTTTTTCTATCAGAAGAATTTCGTCGCGAGCCGCGAAGTCGTGGGACTCACCGAGGGCCGGCGGTTACGGTTCGACGGCGACGACTTGTCATACCCCGTTCCGCTCGACCAGCTCCCCCCGGGCGAATACTGGATGCAGGCCCTGTTGGATCGCAACCACAGCTATGTTTATTCGGGCCGAGGAGAGGGAGACGTGGTGTCGGAGGTTGTGCGAGTTAGGTTGCCACAGGAGGGACCCGCACCGACCTTAACGCTCCAAAAAACGCTCCCCCCGCTGGGCCTCTGGGAATATCCTTTCGGCCCGATGCTGCGGCCTGGAGAAGAAACCACAGTCCAAGCTCGCGTCGAACTTTTCCACTTCAACAGCCGATCTCTCAGCGCTTTCGCGGGGCGGCCGGTTTCCCTACAAGGGCTGATCCTGACTCCTGACGGCTATGAGAAGAGCACCCATCGCTACCCGGTGGTCTACTTCACGCAAGGTTTCACGGGAGGGATGACCTTTCTGGCCGACCAGGCCGTCAACGTCATGAGGCAGATGCGAGAAGGGCGCATGCCGCCCATGATCTGGGTCTTCCTGGACGAGAGTGGACCGACCGGTACGCATGAGTTTGCGGACAGCGTCAACAATGGCCCTTGGGGCAGGGCCCTGACACATGAGCTGATCCCGGACATCGAACGGCGCTATCGCACAGACAATGCCCCCAGCGGCCGATTCATCACGGGGCATTCTTCCGGAGGCTGGGCGGCCTTGTGGATTCAGGTCAACTATCCCAAGCTGTTTGGAGGCGCCTGGGCAACCGCGCCCGATTTCTCGGATTTCACCGACTTCTGGGGTGTGGACATCACACGGCCCGGCGCGCGTATGAAGTCATTGACGCGTGGCCGAATCGAGGCGGTCCTCGGAGAGTACGGCGGCCAGGAGTCATCCTTTGAGTGGGTCTTCTCACCGCGCGGAGCGGACGGGCGGCCCATGCCCCTCTATCATCGCATGACCGGGGTGGTCGACCCGCAGGTGGCGGCCTACTGGCGAGCGAACTGGGATATCTCGCAGATCATCCGCAACCGCTGGACCGAGCTTGGCCCCGACCTGGACGGCAAGATCCGCGTCATCGCGGGAGATAAAGATGAGGCTGGCCTGGACAAGGCCGCTCGGCATCTTGAGGCGGCATTTCAGGCGGTCGGCGGACGGGCCACGTTCACCTATATTCCCGGCAAGGGGCACTTCAACCTCTACGCCGAAGGGAACGAGCGTATGGCCCTGCGCCGGAAGATCGCATGGCAGATGTGGAAGGCCGCCCGCCCCAGTTCTCCCTTGACCGACCCGGGCCCACGCCCGCCGTCCCCGGAGTCGACCCCTTCCACCAGCAAGGGTCAGGAAACGAAAACCAGGCCGCAACCCTAGCGCATCGGCCAGGGTACGGCCTGGAGATCATCACACGGGCGTCGATGCTCGCACAACCATCCCGCGAACGTGCTTCGCGGTCAGATACGTCAGCGATGCCGCACATAGAATCATGAGCAACATTCGCAGATACGTCGCGGTCGATATCGAGAGCCCAATCCCGGTGCCGATCGCCACGTAGGCCGCCAGACATGCCGGGCACTTGGGCAAAAGCGCCAGGACGAGGCCTGGAATCATCCACTCGGCCAGGCTAAGGCAGCGCCGGGCGAAAGTCGGCCGGCGTGGCTTTTCCGTTGCGGCGGGCGCGGCCGGCGTCGCCATAACGGGTCGGCGCGCGTGTGCCTGGCAGCAGCTCTGGGCGTTCATGAGCGATTCCCCTCCAAACTGCGGGAGTTTCAGGGGGTCTTCAAAACGTAGGTCTCTTGCGGGACGTAGCGATCGTGGTGGCGAACCCAGGCCATGGGCCAGGGCAATTCGGCTTCGTTGCGCCCCTTCGGCGCGAGGTCCAGGTAGGTGTAAACACCCAGCCCATCTTCGATCCCGCGTCCATACGTGGAATAGGTGTGGAAGATATCGCCAGCCTGATCCTTGAAGAACACGCTGACGCCGTGGGCTTCCTGGTTAGGATAATCCGCCGTGTTGTAGTTGTAAGGCTTGCCCTGCTCGATCTCCTGCCGCGTGAACGACACGCGATAGTCCTGATTGAAGTCGCTGCCAAGCGACGAGACCCAATTAAAGCGCCAGCCCAGGCGCTTCTTGAAGGCTTCAAGCTTGGCCAGAGGAGCTCGCGAAACGACCGCCAGCGTCACATCGCGTTGAGCAAGGTGGACGAAGCTCGCGTTGATATGATCGGCGATCAGCGAGCAGCTTGGGCACCCTTCTTCCCATTCAGGCCCAAACATGAAGTGATAAATCATCAGTTGGCTGCGCCCATCGAAGAGGTCGGCCAGCGTCACTTTGCCCTCAGGCGCGTCAAAGACGTACGACGCTTCCATCTTGTGCCACGGCAGCTCGAGACGTCTCCGGCTCACCTCGTCGCGCAGCCGAGTGAGTGCCTTCTCCGTCTTGAGCAACTCTTTGCGAGCCTTCAACCATTCTTCCGACGAAACAACGTGATGACTGGACATGCGAATTCTCCTGGAATTGAGCGGCGAAGTTGTAAAGCCAGAGCGATTCGAGCGTCGCCCGCACCTCACTCCCGGCCGCGAACCGTTCAGGGCTTCGGTTGAGATGTGTCGTCTTGAGATGTGTGATCTTGTTCGGCGTCGTCCTGGATCCGGAGCAGCGTGTTGGCCCAGCACCCTTCGTACTTGCTAACCCACCGCTCGTAGATCTTCCGGATCGGCACCGCGTTCAAGGCGTTGATTCGCTTGCGCCCCTCTTCTCGAGTCATGACGAGCCCCGCGTCACGAAGCACGTCCATGTGCTTCATGACGCCGAACCGTGAGAGCTGAGGGAACTTTTCGACAATTTCCGTCGTCGTTCGAGGAGCCTCGCGCAGAAGGTCGAGTATCGAGCGCCGCGTAACATCCGAGAGAGCTTTCCAGACCTGGTCCATTTCGTCAGACATGCGCGGCTTCTCGCAAACTCATGGAGGTGGATCGACGTTCCGCAAGGCAACGGGCGGCTACTCTTCGGCGGCCTTACGCACGTTATTGATCATGTATTCCCAGCCTTTGACCATCGCGCTCCGATGCTCGGCCTCGACCAGGCCGAGGGCCCGGTGCTTCATCGTTAGCTTTGTGATCTCCCCCTCCGGCGTGAGGCGAAACTGGACGTGGTTCGCCGCCGGATAGGACATGAACAACGGACCCGTGATCTCCAGCAGCGTGGGAGGCTTGATCACCTGCACAAACCCCCACAGATGCCCCTGCCCCTCACCCGTGTTCCGGAACCAACGCCCTCCCGGCCAGGCCTCTAGCTCCAACGAAAGCGTCTTGCCATCCTGCATCGTGTTGCCTTCCGCCAGGGTCCGGAGCATGCTCCGAAACGCCTTCTCCAAGGGAGCCTTGATCTGAACCTCCTGACAAATCTCCAGCATGAGATCGTTCGCACTCATCACGTCGCTCCACGGCAACAGGGACCAGCAATCGCTCACAACGGCTCGGGTACTCTCCGTGCCTCGTTACGTGACTAATTTGTAACGTGACCTAATGGTCACGTCAAGTCCCGCGCTCGATTTTTGTTCACATTCGGGCGAACGCGGTCCTCTTGATCTCCCGAAGGACCACGCTTGACATGCAACCAAAAGGTTGCATGATAGAGCCGTGACGGGAGACTGTGGTCGGACCCTAAGCGAACACTCGGGGAGCAAGCCGATGGATAAGCCCAAGTTCGTCTATGTCGTCTACATCGCGACGACGCCGGAGAAGCTCTGGAATGCGTTGACGGATGGCGAGGTCACCAAACTGTATTGGGGCCGCCACCGGAACGCGTCGGACTGGAAGGTGGGTTCAACCTGGGAGCATCAAGACTATGACAACGCCAAGATCGTCGATATGGTCGGCAAGGTTCTCGAAAGTGAACCGCCCCGGCGTCTTGTCTTGACGTGGGCCCTTCCCGCGGAGGCGGCCGACCCTGCGAAGCACTCACGCGTCGCCTTCGACATCGAGCCGTTCCGAGACACCCTGCGCCTCACGATCACGCACGATGAACTCGACCCCGATTCCGAGATGTTCCACGGCATCTCCTTCGGCTGGCCGATCGTGGCCTCAAGCCTGAAGACACTACTCGAGACCGGCCAACCCTTCGACAGCATGACCCGGCGCTCGAAGTGACCCGCCAAATGGCACGGACAGACGGATTCGTTTGTCTGTGCCATTCATAAATACGAATAAATTTCACAGTCTTTGAATTCGGAGCGATCTTTCTTCGGCCAGCGTACAAAATCTTGATGTAAACGTTGGCTTACTGCAACACAGGTGGGGTGGCACTGACAAACGAGTACGCTTGGAGCCGTCCGATAATTCGCCGGAGTCGATATCTCTTTTGCCATAAAGACTTACGCTGACATCTCTGGCATGCCTGGGAGGCCTCGGTCGACTGCGAAGGCGGGGTGCCACGGTAAGCTGGGCGAGGCCCGTCGTAACCTCTTGGGGCACAGCTCACATCGACCCATCGGTCGATCCGAATTATCAGACGGCTCCAAACGAGTACGCTTGTCAGTGCCACCCAATAGACACTCTCCTATCCCAGGAACCTCCCAAGGCTCGCGAGCAATGACTGACGAATGGGCTTTCCCCAAAGCCAAGGCGATCTTCCATAGCCCCGCATGCAAAGCCTTAATGCCCGGGGTTGTCGTTATGCAATGACCTTAGGGTGGCACGGGCAAGCGTACTCGCTTGCCCGTGGTTTTCGCGCTGGGCCACTGACAAACGAATACATTTGTCAGTGCCACCCAATAGACGCTCCTCAATCCCGGGAACCTCCCAAGGCTCGCGAGCGAAAACGACTCTGGTCTGTGCAACAGGCAGACGTTACGAGTTCAAGGCCGCACTCAGGCAAAATCGGGGTCGAGAACGATGCGATAACGGGCCTTGCCGGCGGCGAGATGGTCGAGGGCCTCGTTGACTTGACTCATCGGGAAGTGTTCCACTTGCGGGGCGATCGTATGTCTCGCCGCAAAATCGAGCATGGTCGCGATCGTCACGGGTCCTCCCGCCGGTGAGCCCGAGACACTCTTTTGGCCGACGATGAGTTCCATCGCGGGAATCGCCAAGGGCTCGAGGACCACCCCCACCACGTGCATCCGCCCGTTGGGCTTGAGGGTCCTGAGCATCGCCGGCCAATCCATGGACGCGTTGACCGTAACCAGGAGCAGATCCAGCGAGTTCGCCGCATTCCGGATCGCGTCCGCGTCGCGGCTGGCCACAATCTTGTGAGCGCCAAAGCTCCTGGCCTCATCGGCCTTCGATGCGCTGGAAGTGAACGCTGTCACCTCGCAGCCCCAGGCTCGAGCGAACTTCAGGCCCATGTGGCCCAGGCCGCCGATCCCCACGACCCCCACATGATCGGTGGGCTGAATCTCGAACGTCGGGAGCGGCGAGAAAACGGTAATGCCTCCGCACAGGAGAGGCCCGGCCGAGGAAAGGTCGAGCGCGTCTGGTAACGGAATCGTCCAGGCCCAATGGGCGCGAACGCGTTCGGCAAAGCCGCCGTGATGCCCCACAATCGTCGCGCCGGCCTGGGCGCAGAGGTTGTTGTTGCCCGTCATGCATTGCCGGCAATACATGCAACTGCTCACATTCCAACCAACCCCGACCTTTTGCCCAATCGTCAATCCCTTGGTCTGCTCGCCGAGCGCAACGATTCGGCCGACCACTTCATGCCCCGGAATCAGGGGAAATTGCGAGATTCCCCATTCGTTGTTGATCATCGAGAGATCGGAGTGGCAAAGTCCGCAATACTCGACGGCAACTTCCACCTCTTCCGGCCCGAGCGGGCCAGGATCGTAGCTAAACGGCTCGAGCTTCTGCTTGGCGCCCTGGCAGGCCCACCCTCGAATTTGTGACATGGTGAAATCCCTGTGTGTTCACACGAGCGGTCTTCAAACTTTGTCGCGTCACATGATCGCGGGGAAACAAGCCAGGAGTCAACAGCCGGCAATCTCCCTGAGCCATGAGGCCCTCTCCCGAGAGCCCCCCAAACGTAAGGAGCACGTGCTCCCTCACCTGTCTTCCGCGGGGCGGGCACCAGCCACCGAAAGCGTTACCCCCAAAGAAGATCGGTGGGCAATGCCTATCCTACGAGAAGGGCGAAGCGCTCTCATATTCCGAGTTGATGGGTCACCGATTTCAGCTCAAAGCCCCGCCTTGAGCGCCAGGTCCTCCAAGACCCGGGCGTAACCCCCAGCCAAGGCGATTCGTCAACGGTTCAATCCTCCGGTCCAGGGCCGCGGACAGACCCAGCAGCACCAACGAGACCGGGAAGCTCATCAGCATGGCGCCCACGCAGGCCGGTCCGAGCATGGCGAACGCGACATGAACATAATTCATCTCGATCTGGACATCCAGCGAATTGAGCATGGGCACGCTCAAAGCAACGCAAAGGCAATGGACGGCGAGCGGCGTCAATTGCTTCCAGTAAACGTACACGGCAGCCAGCAAAAGCCATCCCAGGACCGCGGCAGAGGCAAACGCCACCACATCGCCACCCCCTTGGCCGCGCAGGCGAACGAAATACGTATACGGAATTCCACCGAAGTAGATTCCGCACGCGATAACGAACGAACAGAGCTGACAAAGGCTGTAGCGACCCATCTCACTCGTGCCTCATTGAGACGCGGCCCGACGAGCGACTGGCAAGGGCCCCGTGGCTGAGTCCGAACTTACGCTGATATCACGATACGGCCCAGCCGGCCTTCTGTTCAACCGTTGGCCTTGGGGAAACTCAGGAGACTCGAGCCCTTGGCCCCGCGACGACCGCCGAAAAACCCGAGTTTCCCAACTCCCAAGGCACCGACTCATCCCCTGGGTAGCCCAGACAACTTGCTTGTCGGGGGGGCGAAGCCACAAGAGGAAACGAAGAGGCCGACGAAGGGCCCTACCCCGTAGGATGGGCATCGCCCACCAATCTCTTCCCTACCGAAAACAACAGGCAACGCACACATGATTCCTGTTGATTTTCAACAATTCCCAATCTCGATTCATCCGCCAAACTGACCGCTGCGCCGATACATGACGTCGGACCTGAGGACGTACTTACGTCCATAGATGACCGCCGCCCCTTCGTGCAGCAAGGGGTGCTCGAAGATCAGCGCCATCCCGGTCCTGGGGGTGAAGGGGATTCCTTCGACGATCGTCTCCCCCCCTACGAACCCTTCGTTGAGGTACACCAAAAACGTCAACAGGCTCATCTCCCCATTGTCGCGCCGAAAGGCTCCGTCGCGATGCAGCGCGAACCGCTCACCGGGGTCGTAGCGATAGAACCGGAACCGCTCGTTCAGGCCAATGGCCTGGCGCCCTCGGAAGATCCCAGGAATCTCAACGCGGCTGCGCTGCCACAAAGCTTCGGCCTGTTCCGGGTCGTCGATGATGACCCTCGCATTGTTCCGAACATCGGGGCGCATCTCAAAGCCGCCGGCCGTGGTGATGGGGGCCGCGTCATACCCTTTCGCCTCGGTGAGCGTAATCCAGGCCTGACATTCCTCCGGCGTCAGCAGGTCGGGAACGAGATAGATTCCTTCGCGGATTTCCATGGGGCACCTTGACCGTCAGATGAAAGACCCGCGCAAGGTCCAACCAAAGCAGGGATCGTCATCGATCTCCTGAGGTCGCGAGCCACCTTGATGACGGCTCCCTTCTTTGATTGGGACCGAGCCACGAGCGAAAGCCGACGACAAGACGACCTCGCATCGCTTCCCACGACGCTCGGCCTCTCGCCATAAAGCAACCGCCCCAACTCAGACACGGTGCCCAGCCTGAAGTTCAGAGGTGCGAGAGGTTATCCGGGAAGGCGATTCCGACAGATCTTGGGTGGCCGAGGCCGAGCCTTCGAGGCCCCGGAGCAGAAACGTGGAGGATGGACATCGCCTGGCGATTCATGTGTCCCAGTCATAAAAATGGATCTGGAAAAGCGATTCCAATAAACCTCGGATGGCCGGGGAGGAGCGCAGCGACGGCCCGGGGACATCGTCCGGGCCTCTGCTCTGGGGCCTCGAAGACGCGTCCCCGGCCATCCGATCAGGGTATGACTCCCTTCCACGTCTTTTCCCATCCAGGACACGCTTTTAATACTGGTCCGCGCTGATCACCTCTCCCCAGTTCCGGCTGGCGAGGTCGCCGTAGATCGTGGGGGTGATGCCGGCCTTGATGAATCGGCCCGAGCCGTCGGCCATTAGAAAATAGAGCCCGGCCGGGTGGGCTCCGTAGAAGTCGTCGGGGTCGTAGAAGAGGTTGTCCGAGAGCCCGCCGCCGGTATCGGCGCGGGCGAGCGGCTCCACAGGTGCCGTCTTCACCGAGGTGCTGCGGCTCGGCGAGCCCGGGGTGATCCGGCAGGTCCCCCCATTGATGGCCCCGGCCCATGGAGTCTTCGTCAGGATCGTGGCTCGCTCCCCCACCAAGATCGTCTGGCCGGTCCCATCGGTGATATCCCTGACGCCATAGGCCCGATTCCTCATGAACAGCCCGTTGCCCCCCTCAGGATTCTTGGCGATGTTGACGTCACGGCCGAAATTCGCCGCGTAGCTGTTCGACCAGGCATTAGCCACGGCGTTTCCATTGATATCCGTCACCGTGAACCGGCCGGCAAAGCGGTCCGTTGGGCAGGTGTAAATCCCTAGCGCCGTGGTTCGAACCGTGGAGTTGTCGAGAGCCTCGATCGGGAGATTCAGGTTCGCCGCGTTGTAAAGAGGCGCCTGCTCGAGCTGCGGAAGAATCGCCGAGGCCCAGCCCCAGCCTGGAGTCGTCGCATTGAGGTTCGTGCTGACCTGAGCGACATAACCGATCGGAAAAACATCGTGAGTGGAATGATAATTGTGCATCGCCAGGCCAATCTGCTTCAGATTGTCCTGACACCCCGCCCTCCTCGCAGCTTCACGCGCCGACTGAACCGCGGGGAGCAACAAGGCAATGAGCACGGCAATGATCGCGATCACCACCAACAGCTCAATCAGAGTGAACCCCGCTCGACACCTTGACCTGTTCATAAAACCCATAGTTCGTTGAATCCCTGGCGCGCGGTCGAACCCCTCTGCGGATATCGCAACAGGCCAGCGATTGTCACGCCGGCACTCTCAGAACGCCCATGAATTACCGATCAAGATCGCGTGAGGACCGGATGGAGAACGGCTCAGACTTAACGGTTCCGGAATCGGTCCGATAAAACTACTACGATCCAGATACGATTCTGTCGCAAAATATCTCGTGTTCACTCAAAGCATTTTTGATGTAAAATTCTGACTTTTCAATGATTTTGACCTCTCAGCGGGACTTCCCTTGAAGTTCGCGAGATCCGGCAAGACATTATAGATATCTCCCACGAGACCTTTTGGGCCGCAAAGAAACCCTGGCAAATAAAACCCCAATACCGGAGCCGACTGAGCCTACCTACTCGGGTCACGACCCTATTTTTGCATCGCCCATTTTTCGAGACTGCTCGGCTTCCGTCCTCGCCTGTTGCTCTCGCTTCTGATCCCCAATACTCGCATACCCACGCGCTGCGGATTCGAACGCGAGCATCGATTCGTCAAGATTCTCTGACGCACGGTAAGCCAACCCAAGATTGAACTGCGTCATCGCCCAATCCAACGGAAAATCCGACTCCGTCTTTACGCGCAACGCCGACTCATAGCAACCAATCGCACGCTCAAGGTTCTCGGCACGATCCCCCGTCGGAAGGCTCCAGTAGGCAACCCCCAGGTTATTCTGCGTTGACGCCCAATCCAACGGAAAATCCGACTCCGTCCTTACGCGCAACGCTGACTCGTAATAACCAATCGCACGCCCAAGGCTCTCAACGCGATCCCCCGTTGGAAGACTCCAGTAGGCAATCCCCAGGCTATTCTGCGTCATCGCCCAATCCAACGGAAAATCCAACTCCGTCTTTACACGCAACACCGACTCGTAACAACCAATCGCGCGCTCAAGGTTCTCGACACGATCCCCCATCGGAAGATCACTGTACGCGAGTCCCAGGTTGTGCTGTGCCATCGCCCAATCCAACGGAAAATCCAACTCCGTCAATATACGCAACGCCGACTCGTAACAACCAATTGCGCGCTCAAGGTTCTCGGCACGATCTCCCGTCGGAAGGCTCCAGTAGGCAACCCCCAGGTTATTCTGCGTCATCGCCCAATCCAACGGAAAATCCAACTCCGTCCTCAC